>ENA-ORUW01000400-ORUW01000400.1-human-gut-metagenome-genome-assembly--contig:-NODE-400-length-45725-cov-6.595905_pt1 | contig 45725 bp, 32 predicted proteins | sample MGYA00242088_ERZ509227 | MGnify/ENA primary metagenome ERZ509227 (study PRJEB26280, sample SAMEA2338816) | human gut metagenome | biome: human gut; feature: human-associated habitat; material: faeces... | reverse complement strand
CTCCTCATTGCCGGTGTTCCAGCTTCTATAAAGAAGACAGGGATTTCATGGTCGCGTAAAGCACCATCCTATTTTATAGAAAATAAAATTAATCCATTGGAGGAAATATCTTGCTAAATGAATATCTAAACATAATTGATTATAAAAAATGCACCGGCTGTGCAGCATGTAAAAATATTTGTCCCGTTGGTGCAATTCAAATGCAAGAAGATGAAGAAGGCTTTCTTTTTCCCGTAATTAACGAAAACGTATGCATTAACTGTGGTTTATGCAAAAATAGTTGTCCGATATTAAATGCCCAGTTTAATGAAACTCCTGAATTCTGTTATGCTGTTGCGGCAAATGATGAAATCAGAATGCAAAGTTCTTCAGGCGGCTTGTTCACTGTATTGGCCGAAAACATAATTAATCACGGCGGATATGTTTGTGGAGCAGCTTTTGACAATGAATGGAATGTAAAACATATAATTGTTGATAACTTAAATGATTTGAAAAAGCTTCGGGGAAGTAAATACGTTCAAAGTAACCTTGGAAATTCTTATTTAAAAATAAAAGATTTACTTGAAAATAACAAAACTGTTCTATTTACAGGTACTCCTTGCCAAGCTGCAGGATTAAAATCATTTTTGAAAAAATCTTATGAAAACCTATATATTGTTGATATAGTGTGCCATGGAGTTCCTTCTCCAAAAGTTTGGCAAAAATATCTAAACGAAAATTTTTCAAACATTTACGGGCTTAATTTCAGAGACAAAGAACTCGGCTGGAATTGCAAAAATCTTGTTGTAAACACAGGCAATGATAAAATTGTAGATTCAAAATTTATGGATGGCTATGCTGACAATTTATATCTTAGAAAATCATGTTCAGAGTGTAGTTATACAAAACTAGAAAGAGTTTCTGATTTAACAATAGCTGATTTCTGGGGTTTGGAAATCCTTAAACCCGAATTTTATAACAGATACGGACTTTCGCTTGCAATACCAAATACCCAAAAAGGCATTGGAATATTTAATAAAATTTCTGACAAATTAAATTTTAAAGAAGAATTAGGGATTGAATATACCAAGTACAACTATCCGCTATATACTTCCAGCAAAGAAAATGTATTTCGCTCAAAATTCTTCGAGCAGCTGGATAAAAAAGGTTTTAACGAAGCGTTTAAAAATTCTTACAACTATATAGGAATTCTTAACTTTTGGTGGTGCAACAATTACGGTGCAATATGTACAGCTTATGCTCTGCAGGAAGTAATTAAAAACTTAGGCTACGCAGTAAAGACAATTAACTGGATTCCAAAATGGTTTTATAACTCTAATTTTTCGGGTGGAATTTCAGAGACCTTTGCACAAAAATATTTTAACTTAACCGAACTTTGTCATACAAAGAAAGACCTGCGAAAACTAAATAACAGAATAGATAAGTTTATTGTAGGCTCAGACCAGGTTTGGCGTTACGGAGTTGAGCAGCTTATGAATTGGGCTAAATTCAAAGATTCTGATAATATCTGTTTTTTAGCATTTGCAGATTATGGAAAGCCTAAAATATCGTATTCTGCAAGCTTTGCAACAGATAAATATGAAGGCAGTGTCCGTAACAAACAGCTTGTAAAATGGGCACTAAACCGTTTTCAAGGAATTTCTGTACGCGAAGATACTGGTGTTGATATTTGTAAAAATGAATTTGGAATAGAAGCAGTACATACCTTAGATCCCGTTTTCTTGGTTGATAAAAAATGCTGGGAAGATATAATTGTAACCTCTAATATTACTGAGAAAGATTATATATGCTATTATGTACTTGACAACTTATATGAAAAGCAAGACCTGCTAGCCAATTTACAGAACAAAACAGGCAAGAAATGTATTGATATCAGCAAAGAATTTAAAACCAAACTGGAAGATTGGTTGTATTATATAAAAAATTGTGAGTTGTTTATTGCAGATTCTTTCCATGGCTGCTGCTTAGCAATAATTTTTAACAAACCATTTATCTGCATAAAAAATCCTTTAAGAGGGAAAGACCGTTTTGAATCATTATTTAGAATGCTCCATCTTGAAAATCGCTTTATTAATTTTGATGAAGATATTCTGGAAAGAACAGATTTATTTGATAATATTGATTGGGAAGCAGTAAATAATATTCTTAAAGACAAAAAATTATATTCATTAAACTGGCTTGAAGAACAGCTTAACAAATCTGTTGTGCATGAATTAAATTCTCAAGAAGCTTTTTGTGAAGCAATTGCTAATTTACAGGATGATTTATTTGAAGCTTTAAACGATAAAATTAGCATAAATCAGTTAAGATATGAATTAAATTTAATATATACAGAACTGAATAAAAAAGTAGATTACCAGGTATTTGAAAAATCAAGAATATAGGAGAAAAATATGAATAATGTTAATTTGAAAAAGATAAAGCCATTAGAGAAGGTTTTCCAAACAAATACGATACCTGCGGCATTCTCATCTTCTGATTATTTTGCTCCGTATTTGGGTATTACGCTCCAGAGTATTATCGAAAAAAGCGACCCTGATTACAACTATGACTTTGTTGTATTTACCAAAGATATGTCGGAATTTAATCAAAAAGTGCTTTCCGATATTTGTAATCGTCCGAATGTTTCTCTAAGATTTGTAAATGTTAAAGAAATTTTTGAAAACTTGAACCTATACACACCTAAACATATTACAATCGAAACTTATTTCAGACTCATCATTCCGGTTTTTATGAAAAGCTACAACAAAATTTTATTTTTAGACTCGGATTTGCTTATTTTGGAAGACATAAAAAATCTATATAATTTTGACATTAAAGATTATGCAGTAGCAGCAACAGAAGAATGTTTAATGTCAGCACTTCTTGGAATTTGTGGAGAATACGCAGTCAAATACATGTATGAAACTTTAAAACTTAAAAATCCTGACAAATATTTCCAAGCCGGCGTAATGATTTTCAATATTGACTATTTCAATGAACATAATTGTTCAGAAAAATTGATGGAGATGGTTTTGAATTTCAATTACAACATTGTTGACCAGGACGCTTTGAATGAACTTTTAAATGACAAATGTTTTTGGCTTCCTAATGAATGGAATTATCCGCCGCTTCAAAAACATATGAAAGAAATGAATTACCTTGAAAATATGTCTGATTTTATCAGAGAAAAATATTTGGCAGTGAAAGAACCTAAAATTTTACATTTTGCAGATTGCGAAAAACCATGGTTTGACCCAACAGAAGATTATGCGACGGATTGGTGGTTTTATGCAAGAAAGTCGCCTTACTATGAAGAAATCATGAGAAGAATGTGCCTTAAAGGGGTACCGGAGCCGCCCCCCCCCCCCGTAAACCTAGAAATGATAAGGGATTTGACCCAATCACATGCGGAAACTTTAAAAAATGTTGTTCAATACAAAAAAAATGTGCTTAAGTATTGGAAATACAAAATTTTTTCAAATTTTGTTTTTGGAAAAACAAAAGACAGATATCGTCACAAAAAATATGTTTATAAACAAAAAATTAGAAGCGTTAAAAAATATTTTAAATAATTTTTTATATTCTCTCAAAAAGTGAATAAAAAAAATTAGTTAAAATTTTAAAACCCGGGAGAGAATTTATGGAAGATAGCATTAAAATTTTTATAACATACAAAGATAAACATAAAATAATTGAAACCAATATAATTAAACCAATCCAAACCGGCCGCGCAATTGCTGATGAAGTATTTGAAGACATGATTGGTGACGACACGGGTGACAATATCTCTGCAAAAAATCCCAAATTTTCTGAAATAAGCGCTCAATATTGGGCTTGGAAAAACTATGACAAAATTGATAATCCTGATTATATAGGTTTCATGCATTACAGACGGCATTTTATTTTTAATGACAAAAAATTACGCCCAAATGCTATCGGATGTATTGAATTTGAGAATTTGGATGACAATTACTTTGTAGAAACTTCAATGAATGATGAAGCAATAGAAAAATTTATATCCGGTAATGACATCATTGTTGGCAACAAAATTTTGTTAAATAATATCAAAATTATTAGAAATAAAAAAGACAAAACAAGAGAAGCTTACAAAGCTAACTCTCATTTGCAGGTTGCAGATTATGATTTGATGCTCAAAACCGTTCTCAAATTCTTTCCTGAATACAAAAACGTCATAGATAACATGCCAAAGCTAGAATATAATTACTGGTACAACATGTTCATTATGAAAAAAGAGATTTTCTTTGAATATAACAACTTCTTATTTACAATTTTGTTTGAACTGGAAAAGAATATAGATATGTCATTTTATTGCAACGATGCAATAAGAACTCTTGGATATCTTTCAGAACGGTTATTAACCATTTTTATTGAGAAAAAACGAGAAGAAAAGAAATTTAAAATTAAAGAAACTAATTTAACATTCATTAAAAATACTGAAGAAACTTCAAATATTATCTGCGATGAAAACTGCATAAATATTGTAATGTCCTCATCGGATTTTTACACACCATATCTTGCAACAGCTTTGGAATCATTAAAGGAGCATCTTAACAGCAGTTACAAATACAAAATTTACATAATGACCCGCGATATGTCGCAAAGAAATAAATCTATTTTGATGCAGCATTATAATTCTGATAATTGTAAACTTGAGTTTGTAGATATGAAATTCTTTAATTATAACTTTAAAGTTTCATCTATTATAACAATCGAAACTTATTTCAGAATATTAATACCGCAAATATTTAAATCCAAAAAAAATTTAATATTTATTGATTCTGATGTTGTAATTCTTTCTGATTTAGTTGATCTGTATAATAAGAAATTTAATAAACCAATTGCAGCAGCTAAAGATTATGTAATGCAATGTTTGATAACATCAAAAAGATGTTCAAAATACATAATTGAAAAGCTGAAAATTAAAAAACCATTTGATTATTTTAATGCAGGCATAATGTTATATAACCTGAACTTATTTACAGAAAAACAAAGTGGTGAAATAAAAAATCTTTTATTAAAAAATAATTATGATTTTTATGACCAAGACCCGTTTAATATAATACTTGGCGATAATTACCATGAGCTTGAATTTAAATGGAATTATACTCCGATGATTGAATATGAAGAATTCAAAAAATACATACCGAATTGTTCTGTAAATGAAGTGAAAAATGCAGAAAAATCACCGGCAATAATTCACTATAATGGACAATTAAAACCATGGTCACATCCTGAGAAAGAAAAGAGTGATATCTGGTGGGAATACGCAAGAAAGACGCCTTTTTATGAAGAAATTCTAAAAAGGATGACTATGAGCGGAACTGCGTTGCCCCCCCCCCCCGGAAATGCTTGCCACATCAGCGATTACGCCCTATACTGGAAATACAAAATACTACAAAACTTTGTTACGGGAGAAACCAAAAACCGCTACTACCGCAAAAAACACATCTACAAAGACAAAATCAAAGCCCGAAAATAATTTATCTTTTTCCATATATTCTCCGCGCTCAAAACTTAAGCTCTGCATAATGAAAGCGGCTTAAGAGTTGATAAGAGAATATTGGAGAAAGATAATGGATACTAATTTTAAAGGATTAAAACCGGCATTTATAGATAACTATACCGCTATTGCAATGAGCAGCAGTGATGAATATTTGCCGTATCTTTCAGTTTGCTTACAATCACTTGTCGATAATGCGTCTGATAAACATAATTACGATATAGTAATTTTTTCAAGTACTGAAATGTCATATAGAAAAAAGATTTTCCTGGAAACTTACACGGCAAAAAATATTTCTATTAGGTTCTACAACCCCAGAGAAATTCTGCAAAATGTCAAAATGGAAGTGACACATAACAATTTTCATGAAGTCTGTTACTATCGTTTAGCGGCGCCTATTGTCTTTAAACAGTATAAAAAGCTAATTTTTACAGACATCGATTTAATTTTCAATTGCGATTTAAAAATGTTATCTGATATTGATTTGGGTAACTGCACAATTGCAGCATGTGTTGAACCAATTTGGAAATATTTCAAAGACAATAATCTGCCTCTTAAAGGCGGTTTTTCCATTGAAGATTACAGCAAAAATATTTTGAAATTAAAAGAGATTGAAAAATATTATAACACAGGTGTAGTAGTTATCAATGTAGAAAAGTTCAATAGTAATAACAGTTTTGAAAAATTGCAAGATGCAATTAATGCACATTCTTTCATTTTTCAAGAACAATGCGCATTAAATTATATATTTCAGGATGATATCTACCAGCTCGACAGCCAATGGAATGTCGAAACTTTTTCAAATATGAAAAACATTTATGACAAAGATAAAACAAAAATAATACACTATCCGGGTCTTGAAAAGCCATGGTTTTATCCGGAAATGGAACTTGCAAATATTTGGTGGTCATATGCCAGAAAAACTCCTTTTTATGAAGAAATCATGAAAAGGATGACTATAAGCGGAATTGCGTTGCCCCCCCCCCCCGGAAAACATTGTCAAATTAGTGATTACGCCCTCTATTGGAAATACAAAATCCTACAAAACTTTGTTACAGGAAAAACAAAACAAAGATATTTTAAGAAAAAGCATATTTACAAACAAAAGATACAGAACAAATAAGAACAAAATAATTTATTTATATCCTTCATAAATTTCAATAGTGTAAGAATTTGGCAGGACATAGAAAATAAAAAGGAGAAAAAATGGAAACCATAAATATTGTTTTAACATCAAGTGAATATTATGCACCATATACATATGTGCTTATGCTGTCAATTTTAGAAAATACTTCACGAGAAATAAAATTCTACATAATGACAAACGATATGACAGATTTAACAAAAGACAGATTTGAAAAACTTAAAGAAAAACATAACTTTGAAATTGAATATGTTGCTGTTGATACAAAAGATTACCCGTTGCCAAAACAGCAGAGAGCTAATGCCATTGTTTATTCAAAAATGAATCTTCCAAAATTTATTCCAAACTTAAAAAAATGTCTGGTATTTGATTCTGATATAATCGTGAAAATAGATGTAGGAGAGATATATGACATTGATTTAGGCGACAACTATGTTGCATGGGTTCCAGACCAAATCGACATAACACTTAAAAAAGAAAAAATGTGGCTGGATAATTTTAACATGCCAAAAAACAAGCAATACATTAACAGCGGCGTTCTATTACTTAATCTTGAAGCATATAAAAAAGATAATATCGAACAAAAATTGATTGAAAATTACAAAAAGTTTAAAGATGATATTTTATTTTTTGATCAAGACTTATTTTATATCACACTTTCAGACAAATGCATTTATCTTGACTATGAATACAACTACCTGTCACAAGCACCTTATACAGACCCAAAGCTTAAAAACAGATTACGACAATCTTCAAAAATTATTCACTATGGATTTGATTACAAACCATGGAATTATCCAGAAGAAGAACAAGCTGAGATATGGTGGCAATACGCTAGAAAAACACCCTTTTACGAAGAATTACTATATAGAATGAACTGCAATGCTGTTAATAATAAATTATATGAATCTCTAAACAGTATCTTCCATTATAATAAAAATCTGATTTTATATTATAAATACAAAATTCTGGTAAACCTTGTATTTGGCAAAACAAAAGAACGTTATAAATTCAAAAAACATTTTTTTAAGCAGAAGGTTAACAATGTAAGAAAATTAAAAAAGTAATAGGAGAGATTAATGAAATTACATATAGCATATACTGTAAGTGACGAATTTACACATTTTTTGTCTGTATCAATGGCATCCATTTTAAAAAATTCCAATTTGGCTGATGAATTTATTTTTTATATTTTAGGTTCTGATATAACTCCGGAAAATAAAAGAAAAATAGAAAGTTTAAAATCAATCAAAAATTTTGACATAGAATGGATAACCGTTCACGATAAAGATTTTAAGGATATTAAAGCCGGTGTTAATATGGCGTCAAATTATAGGATAAGAATCTCATCTTTAAAACCAGATTTAGATAAGATTTTATTTCTTGATGCAGATATGATTATTACATCAAGCCTTGCTGAATTATATTCACTAGATTTAAAAAATAATTATATTGCAGCCGTTGTAGATCCTGGCGTAAAACTCCAATATGAATATACAATAAAGCACAAAGAAAAGTTTCCAGATAGACGATTTAATACAGGTCTTATGCTGATAAATTTAGAAAAATGGCGATTGGACAATATTGAACAGAAGTTATTAGAAGGAATGAAATGGTATTCGAAATATTACTACATGTGGCCTGATCAAAATGTTATGAATATGGTATTTAAAGATTACATATTGGAACTGCCTGCAAAATATAACTGTTGTCCACTTCTAGCCCAACGAGGCTACTACCAGCAAGAAGGTCTTGAAGAAGAGGCTTTACAGAATCCTATTGTTATTCATTTTTGTGGAACTCCAAAACCATGGGAGTGTTTTGATATAAGAACCTGCAAAGAATTTAATACATTTCAGAATAAAGTCAGTATAAATCATAACTTATTATGGGATGATATATTTTGGACTTATGCAAAATTAACCCCTTATTATGAAGCTTTTATAGCGAAATATATAGATTACAGATTAAAAGAAACACAAATATCCGCCGAAATGGTAAAAAATATTGTAAACTATAAACAAAACAAATTCAAATATTGGCAATATAAATTGCTTTGCAACTTTGTATTTGGAAAAACCAGAGACAAATATTTTGAAAAAAAGAAACTTTATAAAGAAAAACTCAATTGTGCAAAAGAATTTATTTAATAACTGCAACTATGACATAAAAGATAAAAGCGACAGGAATTAATACTTCTGTTGTTTTTATTTTATATCAATGAGTATCTAATACCTCAACGGAATTTTCGAGCGGTTGACGGTCTTTTTGTCATACCCGAAATTCGCAAGCATGCGGCAGGTGCTTGTGTAGAAAATGTTCTCCTCCAATGTCGGGCCGATGTTGATTGAACTTACTGTCCGCTTCATAAACTTGTATTCAATATATGGAATAAAAAGACCGTTTTTCTCGAAAATTTTCGTCTGCTTGTAAGCGCTCATACTAAAATGGCTTATGAAAATAATCCTGTACTCTTTTTCGTCTTTGAAATAAGGATTTTTGAAAAACAAACTCACAACGCTTAAAATATCAATTAATTCAAACATGATATTCTGCTGCTTTTCGATATTTCTTTGAGTTTTCCTGCCGGATGCAATTTTATCAAACTGCCTGTTCCATTTTTCGAAAATCAGCTTGAGTATTGTAATCTGTGTTTCGCGGTTGTAGATTATGTTTCCGTAAACCGAATGGAAACCTTGTTTTTGCATATCTGCAATCAAATCTTTTTTGCAAAACCCGATATTATAACCCGTATAACTCTGGCCTTTTGAATAATTATTCCACAAAGTCAAATTGTCGCTGTCAGTTGAAAACGATATTGTATAATACTCATAACGGCTGCTGTAAGTATCGTTTCCGGAGATTATATTTTTATATTTCCTGTGAAAATGCTCTTTTATCCTGCTGAAAAGCTCCGAATTAAGCCCCGGCATTTCATCAATAAGCGAACCGATTAATTTATAGGAATACGTGACTTCTTCTTTGTCGTTAAGATAAAGCGCATTGGAAAATCTTATGGTTTCGGATTCCAGAATATTCAAAAGCTTTTCGGGCTTGGTGTAATGATAGAGATTGGAGTTTGAGCCGTCGTCAAGAATTTTTTTTACCTTGGGAATCTTTTTCAGTAAACCGTCATAATCAATCATAATCTGCTCCGAAACAAAAATGCAAAAACTTACATTTATATTATAACATATTTTTCAAAAAGTTTTGCGGCCTGCTAAAAAGTTTGTTGAAACTGAAAAACAGCCGCCTGAATTTCCAGACAGCTGTTTTTGTTAAATATTCAATAATAAAAAATTACTTTGAAATTCTTCCTGGAACCACAACTCCGCCCTTCAAATTCTTTTTGTAGAATTCAACATGCGGCTGAAGAACGCTGTCAAGAACTTCGGGGAATTCAATTCCTTTTGTAATTTTTTCAACGATTTCCTGATAAACTGTTGCAAATGCTCTCAATTGAGTCATTGCACCTGCAGCTTGAGGAGTCAAGCCCATGCCGGAAGTTTCAACGGTTTCAAGGAAAAATGCACCTGAAACGTCATAAGACTTGCTCAAAGCGTCAATATAGCTTTCTGCGTTTTCTCTGCATTCACCGTGGTCACAAGGAACTGTCAAAGCGAAAACAAGTTTGTTTGCAGGGTTGAAATGAGCTTCTGCGCTGTGGTGCATTGCGTCAGGAACCTTTGCAACCTGTTTTAATGTGTCTTTTACAGATTCATTCTGCATTTGAGCGTGCCAGTAAACGGTGTTTTCAAAAATTGCACCCATATATTGATGAACTGAAGCTTCAATGCCGTTCATCTTAGCGTCAGCCCAGAAAATACCTTCTTTTAAAGCTTTGTTGCAGTCAATTTTATCACGCAATGATTTTGTTGAAATTTCTTGAGCAGCCTCAAGCATTTTAACCATATCGTCTTTTTTCATGCCCGCATAAGCAAGAGTGAACAAAGCATGGTCGTCAAAAGCAGAAAATCTTCCGCCAACGTCGTCATGGATGTACAAATCGCCAAGCCAGCCGTTTTCGTTTGAAGTTCTTCTAAGTTCGCTTTTTTCTTTATTGGCGTCTGTTACTGCGATGAAGTGTTTTGCAGCTGATTTTTCAGCTTCTTCCTGCGATTGGCCTTGTGATTTGTAAGCTTCGATAAGTCTTTCCTGAATTCTCAAAAATCCGTCTTTTGTTTCGAAAGTTGAACCTGATTTTGACGCAACCATGTAGTTTGAAGAAGTTACGTCGCCGCCGAGTCTGTAAATAAATCTTTCGAAACTTGCAGAATCAACATCAGAATAAAATTCAACAACATCATGGCAAACATTAAGCGCGTTAATACACAACATGTGTTCAACAGTATGTTTTGAGCCGCCTATGCCGAGAACGCTCAACTTTTTGCAGCCGGTCTGGGTTTTTAATTTTTCTGCCAAAGAATAAATTTCATCAACTCTTTTAATTTGTTCCTGCGGAAGGTTTACCCAGTTTAAAAACTGGCCTTTCTGGTTTGCTCTTTTCGAAAATTCAGAAACGAATTTTGAAACATTGCTTTCATATTTTGAAAAATCAAACCCCATAAAATCGGTAGATAATCCTAATTTACAAGTACAGACTTGAGTCATTTTACACTCTCCTTTTGTTAAATAAAAATAACTTTGCATTAATACTTTATCACGAATAAGAGAATAGGTGAAGGAGGTTGTAAATTTTGGGTGAGAAGTGAAAAGTGAAAAGTCCGTTACATATTAGATATTAGTAAAAATATTACAATAACAGAACTTATGAAACTATTTTCCCCTCCCCTTGCGGAGCAAAGGGAGCAGACAAGGTACGAGTCTAGCGACCCTGCTTCCCGCAGCGCAGCGAAGTGGTGAGGGGAAGATTTTCTGCGTGAGGCCTCCGAACGCTAGAAAATCAGGGGCGGGGTCTGGCAAAAATCCACTTTTACAAATATTACTTGTACAAGAGTTAAATTTCTGATAGAATAAAAACGTTGAAAGGGGCATTTATATGTTATATTACACCGATTTGCACATCCATTCCAAATATTCACGCGCCACAAGCAAAAGCTGCAATTTGGAAGAACTCGCAATCTGGGCAAAGAAAAAAGGTTTGAGTCTGATTGGAACCGGAGACTTTACACATCCGGCGTGGTTTGCGGAAATTCAGGATAAACTCGTCCCTTCAGGCAACGGAACCTTCAGACTGAAACCCGAAATCGAAAAGCAAATCGGGGCTTCCGTAAAATTTATTTTGACAGTTGAAATTTCAACAATTTATAAAAAATGGGATAAAACACGCAAAGTTCATCACGTTGTTTTCATGCCGAACCTTGAAACCGCGCAGAATTTTCGCCAAAAACTTGACACAATCGGAAACATAAAATCCGACGGACGCCCGATTTTGGGGCTTGACTCGCGCAACCTTTTGGAAACTGTTCTCGAATCCGGAGAAGACGGTTACATAATCCCCGCGCACATTTGGACACCATGGTTTTCTGTTCTCGGCTCAAAATCAGGTTTTGACTCAATCGAAGACTGTTACGGCGATTTATCAGAACATATTTTTGCAGTTGAAACAGGGCTTTCATCAGACCCCGAGATGAACTGGCATGTTTCAAAACTTGACAAGTTCAGACTTGTCTCAAATTCCGACGCGCATTCGCCCTCAAAACTCGCACGCGAAGCAACAGTTTTCACAACCGAACCTGATTATTATTCGATTATGAATGCCTTAAAAACAGGCGACGGATATTGCGGCACCGTGGAATTTTTCCCGGAAGAAGGCAAATATCACGAAGACGGCCATCGCAAATGCGGGGTTTGCCTGACGCCGGAAGAAACCAAAAAACTCAACGGGATTTGTCCTGTTTGCGGCAAACCAATGACAATCGGCGTGCTTTACAGGGTTAATGAACTTTCCGACCGCTTTGGCGAAATTACACCGCCCCCGACTGCCGGAAATGTTTTCAGCCTCGTGCCTTTGCAGGAAATCCTTTCCGAAATTATGAATGTCGGCCCCGCAAGCAAGTCAGTTGTTTATGAATATGAAAGACTTATAAACAAATTCGGTTCCGAACTTTCAATCCTGCAGGACATTCCGACAGATGAAATTTCAAAAGCCTCCACGCTTCTTGGCGAAGGGGTTTCGCGCCTGCGTGAAGGAAAAGTCATAAAACATGCCGGTTATGACGGCGAATACGGAGTTATCAGGCTTTTTGAAGAAGACGAACTCGTAAAAAAAAATTTTATAAACCTGAAACTTAATATTGATATTCCGCAAGCTGCACCTAAAAAGCCGCAAATTTCAAACTTCACTCCAGCGGCACAAATTTTACAGCAAACCACGGCTCAAGAGAAAAAACCTTCAAGCTATGAACTTGACGAATTTCAGCAAAACGCTGTTGAGAATGAAAGCAGTCATGTTTTAATCACAGCCGGCCCCGGGTCAGGCAAAACAACGGTTTTAACAAGACGCATTGCACACATGATTAAAAACCAAAATCTTCTGCCCGAAAACTTTCTTGCAATAACTTTCACCCGCCGCGCGTCCGCAGACATGAGAGAAAGGCTTGAAAAGCTTTTAGGCGGGCAGTCAGCGAAGATTAATATTCACACCTTCCACTCGCTTTGCTTTTCGATTTTGAAAGAGAACTTTGAAAAAGCCGGCTTGAGTGAGGATTTCACAGTCATGTCCGAGCAGGAAAGGGCGCTTTGCGAAGAGGAAGAACTTCTCAATAACGCGCTTTCGTTTGATGATTTGATTCTGATTACTGTGAAACTTCTTGAAGAAAATCCTGAAATTTTGGACAAATACAAAGAACGTTTTCAATATGTTTCGGTGGACGAATATCAGGATATTGACGAAAATCAGTACAAATTAATTCGTCTTCTTGTGCCGTCGAATGGGAATATTTTTGTAATCGGCGACCCGAACCAGGCAATTTACGGCTTCCGCGGCGGAGACTCGAAATTCTTCAGCAATTTCAAAGAGGATTATCCAAACACGCAGATAATCAATCTTAAAAACAATTACCGCTCTACAAACAGCATTGTTGACGCCTCAAACCAGATGATAAACTGTTTTAACATAGTTTCGGTTTTCGACAAACCGCATGAAAAAATCACAATTCACACAGCGCCGACAGACAAGGCAGAAGCAGAATTTATTGCAAGCACAATCGAAAAGTTAATCGGCGGCCACAGCTTTTTCTCAATCGATTCCGAAAGGTCAGATGGCGAAGAATGCAATTATTCGTTTTCGGATTTCGCAATCCTTTACCGCACCTCCACGCAGCTTCCGCCAATCCTTGAGGCGCTTAAGAGAACAGGCATGCCGTTTGTAAAGCTTTCAAACGACTTGCTTTGCGAACAAAAACCAATCAGAAATCTCCTTAAGCGCATTGACAGTTCTAAACCTGTGAACGAACAGTTTACAGAACTTTCCGAAGATTTTAAGGACAAAATTGATGAAAATATTTTGAAATATCTGATTGATTTGTCCAACAATTTCACTGACAAAAGCGATTTTCTTCATGAAGTTTCGGTTTTGACAGAAGCCGATACGCTTGACGAACGCGCTGACAGAATAAGACTTATGACACTTCACGCGTCAAAAGGGCTTGAGTTCAAATGCGTTTTTCTTGCCGGACTTGAAGATGAAATTCTTCCGCTTTACCGAGCAAAAGAACCTCAAGAAATCGAAGAAGAACGCCGGCTTTTGTATGTCGGAATGACAAGAGCAAAAGAGCGGCTGTTCTTGAGTCATGCACAAAAAAGGTTCTGGCTCGGCAGTTTGAAAAACCTTGAAATTTCACCGTTTTTGGTAAAAATTAAAGAAGACCTTTTGAAGTTAAGCAAATTTGAAAAAACCTTCCGCGAAAAAGACAACTCGGAACAATTAAGTTTATTTTAAACAGCCGTTTCCTTCAAAAATCTGAAAAATCAAAATACGCCTAATGAAAGAAATGAAATTGGTATGAACAAAGATTTGAACTTTTCACAACCGCAAGAAATTATTGATTATTTGACTTCAACAAAGGTTGATTATTCTTTGCTGCTGGAAACCGCAAACGAGCTTTGTCAGAAGATAGAAATTCCGCATACAAATCTTGAAGGTCAAAAATTTCACACAATCAGCCAGTGCATTCTTGAAGCTTTCAAACGGATTTGCGGATTTTCTTCAACAAAATGGATTTCCGAAAAGAATTTGACCCGCCCGCTAAAAGACGGACAAAATTTCATAACTTTTACCCGCATAAACGCCAAAAAAGAAATCTGCATTTACAAAATTGCAAACTTCGACCAGATTGATTTTGAAAATGAATTCGCAGACGAAATTGAATGCGAAAAAGAAACCTTGCCGGCTGCTGAAAAAAACAGTTCTGTTCCGGTTTACACAATTCCTGAAAATGCCGCGAGATATTTTAAAACACAGCCGGACGATGACAAAAAACTTAAAAAAATTATCAACTTCCTGAGAAATGGCGACAACGTATTTGTAACAGGCCATGCCGGCACCGAAAAGTTATATTTTGAGGAAATTAAAAGAAAAATACAAGAAAAAACTGACAATCACAAGCACAACAGGAATCGCGGCCGTGAATGTTAAAGGCCAGACGCTTCATTCCTGGGCAGGCGTCGGGCTTTGCAGAAACACAATTCAGGCAACGGTTGAAAAGATTAAAACACGTCCGTCACAGTATCGCCAGATTAAAAATTGCAAAATGCTTGCAATTGACGAAATTTCCATGCTGAATGTTGAAACTTTTGAATATGTTAATGAGGTTTTGAAACTTATAAGAGAAAATAACGAACCTTTTGGCGGCATTCAGGTAATTTTCATCGGCGATTTTTACCAGCTTCCGCCGGTCGAAAAAGAAAATGATGTTGAAAAAAATTACTGCTTTGAAACAGATTTGTGGCAGGATTTGAATTTAAAAAACGTAATTCTTACAAAGAATTACCGCCAAAATGAAGAAAAGTTCATCAAAGCGCTCTCTGACATGCGCGTCAACAGGTTAACTCAAGAAGATATCAAACTGCTTTCGACGCGAAATATTTCATCAGACACATCAGAGTCAAATATTCTCCACATTTTTTCGACAAACGAGGAAGCAAACAATTACAATTCTCTTAAATTCGGTTCGATTAACAAGCCGGTAAGACAATTTCTCTCTAAAGACGGTGTTTACAGAGGTAAAGATTTAGTTTATGAAGATTTTACCGAACGCGAAGCAATGATTCTTGAGATTTTCAACAAAAGCTGCCGTGCAGACAATCAAATTTCGCTTAAAACCGGCTGCAAAGTAATGCTTCTTGTCAACCTTGACTTTGACAAAGGTTTGATTAACGGCGCGTGCGGAACGGTAGAAAACTTTAACGAAAACTCTATCAACATAACCTTTGACAACGGTGTGAATGCTAACATTCCTCTGCATGAGTTTGAATATTATTACAACGATGCAGTTCTTGCAGTAAGGCATCAGTATCCTCTGAAACTTGCTTACGGAATAACAATTCACAAGTCGCAGGGAATGACTTTGGACAAACTTGTTGTTGATTGCAGAAGGATTTTTGAGCGCGGCCAGGTTTATGTTGCAATGAGCAGGGTTAAGTCGCTTGAAGGATTGTATCTGAAATCTTTTGAGCCGGACAAGGTTTTGACAGATGAAAAAGTTGCGCGGTTTTATGAAACTCTTGAAGAATCACCGGAAATTATTTTGCCTGACGAGCCAATGGTGCAGGAGGTTTCGCAAAACAAAAGATGGTGCAGCGACGGCTTGATAAAAGAACTTGCAGCTGATTTTGTAAAAGAATTTGACGGACTTTACGGCAAAAGCGGTCTCAGCAAAGTTCTTACAGGCAGCAAGTCGATTAAGGAAAACGGTTATAACGACAAAATATTAGCGTCGCGATATTACGGAGCCGTAACCGGCCGCTCTCAAAAAGAAGTTGAAGCCGTTATTGAAGAACTTATTTCCGAAAACATTTTGACAATCAAGCGCATAAGTTTCGGCAGGCCGATATTGTACTTTAACAAGAAGCATAAAATTTAATTTTTAAAGTTATGCATCTGTTACCGTTAAAGACAAAATGGGCAAAATGACTTTTGCAGAACCGTTTGCAACTCTCGAAAAACTGATTAGGGTTACAAAACAAGGGATTGCTGAATATGGATTTGACAAATTCGTTGAAACTACAAAAGCACAGAAAAATGAATGTCTTGAAATACTAAAAAAGAGCCCTAAAGGCTCTGTTTCTAATAGTTCTATTTGTATGAAATGGTGGAGGTTCACATACGACTTGAAACTCGTATTCGCTCAAAATGTGGCATAGAGTACAATTTTAACTCATTTACAATTCCAAAAATTATTAACTAATATAGTAAAAATATTTTCTAAAAATTTTTTAATTTGCATTTTACATGCCTGTCATGTATTATATAAAAACAAACCCTCTAAAAATCTAGAGGGTTCGCTAAATAGTCTGTCGAGGGTTCAATTCAGCAGACTATTTTTTGTGTTTTGTTGAATCAACTAACACATAAGAATTTCCAGATTTATCAGTTGGAGGCATTGGCTTTCCTTGAACTGCTGTAATTTCAGTATTAGAAACAAAGCCACCTCTTGGTCCAACTTCCTTATATTGACCGGATTTAGGAGCCGGCATTCCAGGTTTTAATTTATCTGTCATTTTAGTGTCCTTTTCGAAAAATCCCCCTTACGACTATCGGGTTCGTATTACATGGTTATTATAGCAATTTTTTCAAAGGCATGGGAAATATTGCACTAAAATAAGGCTCTGCATGACAAAACTGTTACAAAATTTCATAACTTTATCATCAGCAATCATAATATTATGTTATATAACTTAAGTGACTAATCTTTAACGATAGTTAAATGAGTTTTTTTCTTACTTTTGTCCTCTATATAATCACCTAATAGAAGTCCATACATTTTATTGTAGTCTTTTTTATTAATATTCAAAAACTCACACAATTGCTCTTTAGAATAACCCAATTCTCTAAAATAATAATTAAGAACATATTTTAACATAATTGGTTTTTCTTTTGTTACACCACAAAGAGGTTCTTGCTTTCTATATCCATGATAATTAATAAGTTTAAAGATATGTTCATATTGTTTAGAATTAATCTTCCTTAAATCCTTCGCTCTCCTAGCAATAGCTTGCATTGACACTTTCCATTTTTCTTTTAAAGGCATTAAATCCCAAAAACAAATTCCTGTTAAATCTTCAAAAATATCTTTTCTTGGCATTAAAAATGCACTTGCAAAAGCATTAGCTTCATTTTCGCAATCAGGATTGGGTAACCTGTGCATAATTAAATGCCCTAATTCATGAGCTAGATTAAATCTATAACGGTCTGGCGGTACTGCTGAATTTATAAGGATTAATGCAAAATCTCTCTTTTCATTTACATAAAATGTAGCATCAAAACCTTCTTTTTGAATAGAAATTGGTATGACAAAAATTCCTTTGTCTTCAAGTATTGATGTCAAATTTGAAATTACACCACGAGGAATATTCCAATATTCTCTTAATAGTTCTGCAATTTGTTCAGGAGATTTATTTAGATCTGGACGTATTTCAGGAATATCAAATTCATCTAAATCAAATAAATCAGATTGTAACATTTTAGTCAAATGTCTGTTATAAAAAGAAGCATAAGTATCAATATAGTCTCTATCAATATTCTTTAATGTTTTTTGTGCTCGGTATAGTTTTGAGCATCCTTCTAAAAATGTTGTTTCCTGTTCAAAGAATGATAGTGGAAAATCAAGAATTTCAACAAATTTAGGTAACATTTTTTCAGGAACACTAACAAGACCAGCTTCAATCTGTGAAATAAAAGCTGATTTAACACCTAATTCTTTCGCTAATGCAGATTGAGTCATTTTTCTAGCATAGCGAGCTAATTTCAACATATTATGATTAAATTTCATGGCTATTCTTTAACTTTTTTAAATTCTTTGTTTGTATTTATTTTTGCCTTAATGAATTTAGGAACGTCATCTACCTGTTCAGTATCCTCGACAGGTTTAGATAAATTATTCCTATCATCAATTGTCATTGATGATATATTCATTAAATCTACGCTATATAAATTCATGTTAACAGCAGTATATTGAAAGAATATATTTGTATATTTTAATCTTTTTTCATCAAAAGAATATCCTATTTCTAAAGGTTTTGATTCTAAAACAGTTTCACAATCTTCAGAGTAAAACATACTAAGTTGGCATACCCCGTTAATATCTTTACAAGTTGAGACTTTTTTCTTGTTAGTATAATTTTTAATTTCAAATAAACCGACTGGACTTTTAAAAATAAGCTTATTTGAGACAAAATCAATATCCAATCCAATCTCTTTGCCAACACGCTTTATTCTATCACGATGTTGGAATGATAGAGAGATATTTGATTCGTCAAGTTCTCGCCTTGAGTTCAAGAGCGTAAGTGCAGCTTGCATTTTTAAATCTATTTTAATATCTTTTAAGTATTTTAATATTTCTGTTTTTTTCATATCTTTATATTAATGCATGTTATTTTATATGTCAATAATAAATTTTTAAGTAATTATTTAATAGGTTAAAAAGCAATAATAGCAACAAAATTTTAATTAATTTTTCTTAATAATGTACATTTTAGATAAATAAGTTTAACGAAAAATCAATACTTTTACGCATATTAATCTTTGTAATCTTTAATATTATTAACTTTCACACCATTAATTGGTATGTTTATTATATAAATATTTGTTATGAGCAAATGCTTTTGACTAATCAAAACACTTTCATGCTACAATACAGACAGCATGTCGGAATTAAGAAAAAATATAATATCACAGTATTCTGCATTAATCGAGGCAAAGCGTCTTGAAGGTTTTTCGGATGACAAAAATTTCCTGCCGGTTTATGCATCTTCAAGTGCAAAGATTTTGCCTTATCAGATAGCAGCAGCACGTTTTGCACTCCGTTCGGATTTTCTAAAAGGCTGTATTCTCTGTGATGAAGGCTCGCTCGGTAAAACCTACGAGGCACTTCTTGTTGCAGGTCAGAAATGGTATGAGGGCAAAGAAAATATTCTTATTGTTTTACCGCCAAACCTTGTTTCCCAGTGGATTAGAAAGCTCGAAACAGACTTTACACTGCCTTTTGTATTCTGGAATAATACAAAAAATATTCCGGATGAAGACGGGATTGTAATAACGACTTATGAAAATGCAACCAGACGAGCAGATAAAATCAAAGAGCGGGACTGGGATTTAGCGATTTTTGACGAGGCGGATACACTCGCAAAACCTGAAAAAGAGATTGTAAAAACTCTGAAAAGTGCTGTTCGAGAAGCGTATAAACTGTTACTTACACCGACTCCGATAACCTTAAGCATAATGGACATTTACGGTCTAATTCATTTTATAGACGAAAGTATTTTGCCGGATGCCGACTGGTTTTATAAGCGGTATTTCAGAAAACCTGAAAACTATCCCGAACTTACAAGCTGGGTTTCGCAATTCTGTTTCAGGACACTGAAAAGCCAGGCGACCGAATATGTAAACTTCTCCCGCCGTTTGCCGATTACGGTTGATTATCCGCTGTTGCAGGAGGAAAAAGAATTATACAAATTAATTTCAACGTATCTTGCAACTGATGATAAAATCGCATATCCGGAAATGGATAATTATAATCTCAATTTGTTGTTTTTTAAAACGCTTTCCTCCTCGCCGCAGGCTTTTGTAAATATGCTTACACCGGCTATCCAAAGGAGTTACGGGCTTGAAAAAGCGGCACTTTTGCAAATACAGGAACTTGCAGCCAAGATACAAGTGAACTCAAAAACAACACAACTTTTAAAGATTTTAAAAGCAGTTTTCAATCACTTAAAATCAATGAAGGTCAATCAAAAAGCGATTGTATTTGTTGATAACAACACAACTCTGGATAATCTTTATATGATTTTCAGACAAAACGGGTATAATACACTAAAATACAAGGACAATGACACACTCGAACAATTCCGCAAGAATGATGAAATACAAATTCTTGTAACGACAGACAGTGCCGCAAAGGGCTTGGACATAGAATATTGTCCAGTGGTCGTGAATTACGATATGATTTACAATTCAATCCAGATGGAGCAGCGGATTTGCAGATGCCACAGACAGGGGCAGAATTCGGATGTGCTTGTAATAAATCTGCTCAGCCGTGAGAACTTTTCAGATGTCAGAATGCTTGAATTGATTAATAAACGGACTTTGCAGTTTAACGGGATTTTCGGGATGTCCGACGATATTGTGGGGAATTTCGACACTAAAATAAAAGAAGTCTTGAAAGATTTTCGCCACAGGGACGAAGTTGCTCAGGCTTTCAAAGAAAACCTCACAACTCACCGCCAAACAAACGAACAACTCGTGAAAAACTCCGAAGATATTCTGTTCACAACATTTACAAAATCCATTGCGGATAAAGTTACGGTTACTCCTGCATATATTAAGGAAAAAGCTGAAGAACTAAATGCCGAACTCTGGGAAATTATAAAATATTACTTTGAAAACATAAAGCCCGACTGGTATGAAATAGATGATGAGAATAAGACTTTGACCCTGATAGAAGGCTACAAACGCCCGTATTTATTCACTTTCAACGATAACGGAAGAAACAGAAATTATGAAGGGTATAAAAGATACGGATTAAGCAAGGACTTCAAACCGTTAACCGGCCGGATATCTTTCACTTCTACTTTTGCAAAAGGAATTTTGCGGGAAATTGATAAAAACATTGCCCCTGAAGCAAAGATTTATGTAAATGCAGAGATTGAACCTTGCGAGATTGGTTTTTATTACGCAACAATTACATCGAAAGATGTTTCTTTTACACGCCATATTTTGATAGGTCAAACACAATCGGGCGAAATATTATCTGATGAGAAGTGCCGTGAGCTTTTAAGTTTACCTGTAATTGAATTAGAAGAACGTGATAGGCTTGAGCAAATCAAAGACGGCAAGTTATTACAGGATTTTGCAGGTATTGGAAGTTTAGATGATAAAATTTTAAAAAAGGACATAATCAAGGAATACATAAAAAACAAAGAAGGGTCATTTGCCTTTGAAGTGGAAAAGTTAAAACTTCTTGCAGGCAGGAAGAAAACGCAGCTTGAAACAGATTTGAACGACATTAAAACAGAGATTAAAGAGCTGAATAATAAGCTTACAGGCGGTGTTTCAAGCCAGCTTGAAAAATTGCAGGCAACTAAAAAATTAAGATTACTTGAACGGGAATTATTGAAAAAAGATGAGGCATTGTTCTATGATAAAGCACAGATTGACGTTGAAACCGAAAACGAAATCGCCGAATTAACGAATGAGTATAATTTTAAAGTTCTTGTAAGTCCGCATTTCAAAGTTCAGATTTTCAATACACAAAAAACAAAACAGGAAGAAACGGAAATCGAAAATCCGGTAGTTGAGGAGCTTGTTTTAGATGATCCGAACACGAGATATTGCATTAAGCCTCGGTGGTGATTTTTGTGGTAAGATAAAGTCAAATGGGGAAATTAAAAATAGGAAGTTATATGGTGGAAATAGAAAAAGTATCGTCACAGAGCATGGATATAGAAAAAGCGGATTTGGAAAAGTTGAAAGCGGTCTTTCCGCAGTGTTTCTCAGAAGGGAAACTTGATATTAGCAAACTTTTGGCATTATTCGGGCAGTATGACGACAACGATTTTGAGAAATACAAGTTTGAGTGGAAAGGCAAATCCGAATGTTATCGTATTGCAGGTAAACGCTCAACAGGAACGCTTAGACCGTGTCCTGAGGAAAGTGTAAATTTTGATACTACCAATAATTTATATATTGAAGGCGACAACTTAGAGGTTTTAAAACTCTTGCAGTCGTCTTATTACAACAAAATTAAGATGATTTATATCGACCCGCCGTATAATACGGGAAATGATTTTGTGTATGAGGATGACTTTGCCGACCCAATGGCAAAGTATAAAGAAGTAACGCAGCAGACAACCAAGTCAAACCCTGAAACAATGGGGCGTTTCCATACAAACTGGTTGAATATGATGTATCCGCGTTTACGTCTTGCTGCAAACCTCTTGCGTGATGACGGAGTAATATTTATTTCTATTGATGAAAATGAAATAACAAATTTAAAAAAAGTTTGTAATGAAGTTTTTGGGGAAGAAAATTACATAGGTTCGTTTGTTTGGAGAAAGAAAGATGGTGGCGGACAAGCAAAAGAATATTTTGTAATTGAGCATGAATTTATTGTTGTTTACAGAAAAAGTCAACAACTTGCATGGTATGACAAGGAAGAAGCTCGAGATATTGCACAATACAATAAATCAGACGAACGTGGTAATTTTAAAATAACAAAACTTGCAAAATGGGGGAACACTGCAAGAAGAGAGGACAGACCTTCTATGTATTTCTCCTTAATCGCTCCTGATGGAGTTGAAGCATTTCCTATCGCACCTGATGGTAATGACGGACGGTGGAGAGTTGGTAGGGAACGAATGAATGAATTATTGCAAAATGACCTTGTGCATTGGGAGAAAAAAGATGGTAAATGGATACCTTATGAAAAAGAATATTTTGCAAATCAAATGAAAGTCCTAAAACAGAGAAGTATATTATATGATATTGCAAATACAGGTGATGGGTCTAATATTTTAACCGGATTATTTACGACCAAAGATATATTTGAAAATCCAAAACCAATTGAAATTATTAAGACCTTTCTTGAGGCAACGACAAAAAATGACGACATCATCCTCGACTTTTTCTCTGGTTCAGCAACAACCGCCCATGCGGTTATGCAGTTGAACGCCGAAGACGGCGGAAATCGTCAATTTATTTGTGTTCAGTTACCTGAACTTTGTGACGAAAAATCCGAAGCCTTCAAAGCCGGCTACAAAAACATTTGTGAAATCGGAAAAGAACGCATCCGCCGTGCCGGCAAAAAACTCACTGAAAATAACAGTCAGCTTTCCTTGCAGGATAAACCGCCGTTAGATGTCGGTTTCAAAGTTTTTAAACTCGACACATCCAACCTTGCCAAATGGGACAGTTCCCCGCTTGAAAATGCAGGAGCATTATTCCAAAGACTTGATACGATAGAAAATTCAGTCAAGTCAGACCGCACAGAATTGGATGTTGTATACGAAGTCATGCTGAAACTCGGTGTTCCGCTTGATTACAAAGTTATCCCGATAGAAATTAACGACAAAAAAGCGTATTCAATAGGGGAAGATTGCCTTGTCCTTATATGCTTGGATTGCGGCAAAGACGGCATAACTCCTGAAGATATTGAGACTATGTGCGAATTTGTACCTGCAAAAATCGTATCTTCAGAACAAGCCTTCAAAGATGATACTGCACTTTCAAACGCTCACTACATCCTGAAAGACAAAAACATTGAGATGAAACTTTTGTAAGGAATTTATTATGAAAAATGAAATTAAAATATTCGAACAAAGCAATATTCGCTCATCATATGATGAACAAAATGAAAAATGGTATTTCTCAATAATAGATATTATATCGATATTAACTGAAAGTAAAAATCCTCGTCGTTACTGGAGCGATTTGAAGACAAAACTCAGTGAAGAAGAGGGTTTTAGTCAACTGTACGAAAAAATCGTACAGTTGAAATTGATAGCACCTGATGGCAAAAATAGGCAAACTGATTGCGCAGATGTAGAAACTCTAATGCGTATTATTCAATCCATACCGTCTAAAAAGGCTGAACCAATAAAGCAATGGCTGGCGAAAGTCGGTTATGAACGTATGAAAGAGATTTCAGACCCGTCAACTGCTATAGATAGAGCCAGAGAAACCTACAAGCAGCAAGGTCGTTCAGATAAATGGATACATCAAAGAATTTCAGGACAAGAAACAAGAGGAAAACTAACTGATTACTGGTGTGAACATGGGGTGGAACAACCAGGTGAATACGCTATTTTGACAAACATCATTCATAAAGAATGGACGGGCTTGAATATTAAAGACCATAAAGAATTAAAAGGTTTGAAATACCAAAATTTGCGTGATCATATGTCAGAAGCTGAGTTGTTGTTCACCGCACTTGCAGAGCTTTCAACAAGACAGGTCGCAGAAAATACTCAGGCAACAGGCATGAAAGAAAATTCAAAAGCAGCTAAAGTTGGTGGTAATATTGCCAAAAGGGCAAAAGAAGATTTTGAAGAACGCACAGGACAAAAAGTCGTAACAGGTGAAAATTTCTTGCCTAAACCACAGAAAACAAAACAAATTAAGGATAAAAGGAAGTAGAATTGAAACTAAAGTTTAAACATCAAGAATTTCAAACAGATGCGGTCATCGCTGTAGCGGATTTATTTGCAGGGCAGGAAAAATCAACTACAACTTTCTCAGTTGATGACAATTCAGCTCAAATGCGTTTATTACACAACGATTTCGGCATTGGCAATAAACTTGAAATCGACAATGATACACTGCTTTCAAATATGCATTCTATCCAAAGACGTCATAAACTCCCGCTATCCCGCGACTACGACAGCCGCCAGTTTTCTATAGAAATGGAAACCGGTACCGGAAAAACTTACGTTTACACAAAAACAATTCTTGAATTAAACAAACGCTACGGTTTTTCAAAATTTATCATTGTAGTTCCCTCCGTTGCTATCCGTGAGGGCGTTTTCAAATCTTTACAGGTTACGGAAGAACACTTCAAAAATCTTTATGACGGAATTCCATATAGGTATTTTATTTACAATTCGGCTAAACTTTCAGATGTCCGCCAATTTGCAACATCAAGCAACATTGAAATAATGATTATAAACATCGATGCTTTCAAAAAAGCTGAAAACATTATCAATCAGGAGCAGGACAAACTCAACGGCGAAACCGCTATGAGATATATTCAGGACACAAATCCGGTGGTAATTATTGACGAACCCCAATCCGTTGACAATACCCCGAAAGCAAAAGAGGCGATTCAATCATTAAATCCGCTTTGTGTTTTGAGATATTCTGCTACCCACAGAGAAAAAATAAATCTACTCTACCGCTTAACCCCCGTTGATGCCTATCAAATGGGGCTTGTAAAACAAATTTGCGTTTCTTCAAGTTCCGTTGCGAACGATTTTAACAAGCCTTATATTCACTTAAGATCAGTATCAAATGACAATGGTTTTAGTGCAAAAACAGAAATAGACATCGAAAACAAATCGGGTAAAGTCGAGAGAAAAACAATTACTGTAAAGCCTAACGACAGTTTGTTTATCCTTTCCGGCAATCGTGAATTATATGAAGATTACGTTGTCGCCGGAATTGATTGTACAAAAGGTTCTGAATGCATAGAGTTTTCTAATTCGGAAGTTTTGCAGTTAGGAAAAGCCATTGGCGGTGTGGATGAAAACATAATCAAACGCACTCAGATATACAAAACAATCGAGGCTCACCTGAATAAAGAATTAAACTACTTTGAAAAAGGTATAAAAGTCCTTTCACTGTTCTTTATAGATGAAGTAAAAAAATACCGTACAGAGGATGGAAGTAAGGGCATCTACGCTCAAATGTTTGAAGAATGCTACAACGAACTTATGAGCAAAGAAAAATATGCAGTTCTGAAAACATACTTTAATACAGATGTTGAAAAAGCACACAACGGCTATTTTTCACAGGATAAAAAAGGAATTTACAAAAATACAAAAGGCGATACTCTTGCAGATGACGACACTTACAATACAATTATGAAAGATAAGGAATGGCTTTTGTCTTTTGATTGTCCGTTGAGATTTATCTTCTCACACTCTGCCCTAAAAGAAGGTTGGGATAACCCTAATGTGTTTCAGGTTTGCACTTTGATTGAGCAAAAGTCAACTTTCACTTGCAGGCAAAAAGTTGGCAGAGGTTTAAGGCTTTGTGTAAATCAAGACGGTGAGCGGATTGAAGATAGAAACATAAACATACTACATGTTATGGCTAATGAAAGTTTTTCAGAATTCGCTGAAAAATTACAGAAAGAAATTGAAGATGAAACCGGTATGAAATTCGGTGTTCTTCAGCTTAGTGCATTAATTGATTTGACTTATGAAGAAAAAGTAGAAATAGAACACCAGATGGATGAAGCGGATGCAATAGATTTATACGGTGCTTTAATGGTTGAGGGCATTATAGACAATGACGGCAAAGTAAAAGAGCACGTTGATATTGAAAAACTCGAAATGCCGCAGATTGCCGAGCCGTTAAGAAAAGAAGTTAAAAAGATAATGAAACAGGCTGAACCTGTAACTTTTGAAAAACTCAAAGAAGTTAAATGTGTCGAAACCCGCATTGAAGAAAAAACTTTCACCCACGAACAGGCAGAAGAAATAATTGAAGAACTCAAAGAAAAGAAAATTATTTCAAAAGAGGGCAAAATTAAAGACACAATGAAAGCCCAGCTTAAAGCCGGAAAACTTGACTTAAGTGAACGCTACTCAAAAGCAGCACAGGGTGCAATTATACAGGCACTTGAAAAAGCTGACAACCGCCCTGTTATTCGCGATGCAAACAAAGAAGTTACTGTAAAACTCAAAAAGCAGGCAATATTATCCCCTGAATTTAAAGAGCTGTGGGATAAAATTAAGCAAAAAACTACATACAGAGTGAATATTGACACTGAAACTCTGATTAAAAATTGCGTAAAAGAGCTGGCTGAAATGCCGCCAATTCCAAAGGCGAAATTATTAACTTCAACGGCTGAAATTGAAATTGAAAATGCAGGAATTTACTCAACAGAAAAGCACACTCAAACTACCGATTTAGAAAATACTTACAGTTATGTGCCGGATATTTTGCGTTTGATAGCATCTGAAACTCTGCTAAAACATTCAACAATTATACAGATTTTAAAACAAAGCAGCCGTGAGCAGGATTTTATGAATAATCCGCAATTATTCTATGAAAAAGCATTAGAGATTATTTTACACAATCGTCATAGCCTGGCGATAGACGGAATAAAATACGTTAAACTTGCAGGCGAAGAATATTATGTTCAAGAGATTTTTGATAGCTCCGAACTTCTTGCAAACCTTGACCGAAATGCCGTTCAGGTTGAACACAGTGTTTATGATTATCTGATTTACGATAGCGGTGTGGAAAGTAGATTTGCTAAATCACTTGATGAAGATCCGGATGTGAAAATGTTCTTCAAAATACCACAAAGATTTAAAATCGAAACCCCGATTGGAAGTTACAATCCTGATTGGGCAGTATTTATGGAGAAGAAAGGCGAACAGAAATTATACTTTGTACTTGAAACAAAAGGAACAACAAGCCTGTTTGACTTAAGAACACCAGAAAGACTCAAAATCCACTGCGGCAAACAACACTTTGCAGCGTTAGAAGATGGAATTCAATTCTCAGAAGATCCTGTAAAAGACTGGAAAGAGTTTAAAATTAATCTTTAGATGCTAAATCTCCTTAAATTATTAAATAACAGATTTTTTAAGGAGCATGTATGTATTACTTTCCAAACCTTGATGATACAACCCGATTAAATATGATAAGTGAATTGGAACAAGACTTACAGAATGGATTATTTTATATTCCTGTATCAATAAAACCTGATTTTGTACCAACATATAAAAAATTTTTACGAAAAACCTTTGAAAGAGGAACTGTAGAAAGTCTACAACAAGAATTAAGTCAAAACTTTTTCAAAGATAAAGATAAAAATGGTCGAAAAATCCCATCAAACATAAGGGAAATGGTTACTTTTTCTGATTTTAACCGTTATTATTCACGAGCAATACTTGTTCGTGCAATAGATGAAGAAAAATCGGTTAAGATATACAGGGCTAAAAATTCCGTTTACGAAAGACAAGAGTCAAAACAGCAAATTAACAGAAGTTTTTCTACACTTTCAACTTTAAAATACTTACTTCATACATTACGAGATTATAGGATATTATTTTCCGGTAAAACTGAACTTGATTTTATGAAACCTAATTCGGGGCTGAGTTTAATGCTAATGTAAAAAACTATCAAAAATTTTCATTTTTAGTACTTATTAGTCTATTAGTACATAAAAACAGGAAGGATAATATGAACAGACTAATTTACTTAAAAGAAGCTCCTAAAGACGAAATTGAAGCAATGATAATTTATCATAAGAGAATGGGACGTGATGCCTTATGGGATATATTAGAGGTATTAAACGATGCGGAAGGCTTTATGACAAAAGAAGAAATTTCACAAAAAATAAATCGTAAGAATATTGGAACTGATTTAAAATTTTTAACATTTATAAATGTAATTGACTGGCAATACAAAAATGAAATAAGCGACCATGCATATTGTTATGCAATAAACTACGATTATGCGCAACTGGATAGAAAAGAAGGTATTTCTGCAAATTTCAATGTTTTAAGGTGTGATTTAAGTGATTATGAAAAACGTCTACAATTTATTAAAATGTTCAAACCAAGGAAAAGAATAGCTAAAAAAGTTAAGAAAGATTAAAGAAAAAAACGGAAAATCATTTTCGGATGCCTAAAGGCTTTCGAGTATTTATGCAATGCCAAAACTTACTTGTAATAAAGGTTTTGGCATTCTTCATTTTTATTTTACGCTGAATAATGTTATTTCTTTTTACGATATTCTTATCTTATCGATTAACAATAATAAAAAGCTAATCAATTATGCTAAAACCATTTGTATTTCGCATAGCACTTGAACATTGAAAATTGAATATTCAAAATAAAATCAGTTAAGCCTGTTACTCCTTTGGAGCGTAGCAAATACAGGCAGAAAGGAAAAGGCAAATTATGATAAAAAATGATACGAGTTGAACAGATGAAGAAAAGCAAAAGTTAAAAGGTTTAATAAAAATAATAATATTTAATGAAATTTATGAAAATAAAAAGGAGAAAACGAATGACACAAAAAGAAATCATTAAATTAGGACCAGTAACAATAGAAGATACTATAGAAATGCTTCCTGAAACAATGAAAGATAACTACAAAAATCTTCCTTACATCAATTGGGAAAAAGCAAAAAATAAATATCAGTACAAAATTGACTGAAATGAAGCAAGCAGTATCGTACAATTTTATATAAACACACTACTGGATAAGTATTCAGAAAAAGATTTAAAAGAAAAGTTATTTCAAATAGAAATTCCAGAAGCGATGGTTCCTTGTATGAGTTATATCAATCAATTAAACCTTTCCTTTAGAAAAGGAGACTCTGTCTTCATTGTTAAAATAGACCGTTATAGAATTTTAACTATATATCACGTAGGTGATGCATATAATGACAGCTTAACCTGGTTCTATGACATAAAAAATATTTTATGTACAGAAGGTGTCGTGAAAGATGATAAATATTGTGAATTCTGGGGAATTTCTGACTACTATAGAGAAGTATAAGTATTACAAAAATCAAGAGGAAAATTCCTCTTGATTTTTAATAAGGAGAAAATAAATGACAAAAGAAATTAAAAACGAAAACAACAGTATGATATACTGTTATACAGACAAAAACAACGTGTTGCAATCGGCTAAAATTTCAAATTATTCACTTAATGGTTTAGTTACCTTAAAAGAAATTTCTAACACAAAAAATTCTTACAAAATTACTGAAAAATTGGCTTTATGACTAACCAAAGAGCATGAATCACATAACCGTTACATTAAAATTATCCAAGGCGGAGATGAGATTGATTATAGAACCTTTTTTAAGGTTATTCATAATAGAATTATCGGTTTATATGAGGATTTTAATAAGAAAAAATATTTATTGCTTATGCAAATGTTATACAAAGACATTAAATCTACTGTAATTTATACAAATTTCGGTTATCAACCACGAGAAAATTGTTACGTTATGGGGAATAAGAAAATTTTACTTGATACAAAATCTATTGAAGATTATCCAAAATTTCCTGATGATTTATATCTTAACGAAGAAGAAATACTCCAAATTCTCCCTGCAAATGGCATAATTCCAAAACTTTTTGAATGTGAAAATCCTGAAATAATACTTGAAGGATTTGTAGAAACAATAATCAAAGTTTTTGACGCTCCTGTTCTTATGGCAATAGCTGTCGGTTTTGTTGTTGTTTCTTTGATATTTTTATTTCAAACGCTCAAGGCTTTCCATACATTATACTTTATGGCGAATCAAATGCGGGGAAATCAACCATTCTACATATATTAGCTGCTTTTTACGGCATAACTAATATGACAGCTTTGACAAGTGGGACATCAACCGGAGTTAGTTTAAGAGCTCAGCTTGAAAAACTAAATAATTTTCTTGTGTTTTTTGAAGAAATTGATCGTTTCAAAATTCATTACATAGAAGATTTAGGCAAAGATAGTTTTTCAGCTAACCCACGCAAAAAATCTTCAAAAGATAGTAAAGAAATTGTTACTGAAATAAATACAAGTTTTTGTATCGGTACAAATCACTTTTTTGAAGATATGACTTTTGCAAACTTTTCAAGGTGTATTCCGGTTAATTTGCGACGTGGTCAATTTGATTTAAGTAATTTTGAATACCATTCAAAAGAATCACTGGAAAAACTCTCCTGCTTTCTACCAAAAATTTTGTTTTATCGTGATAAAATTCTTGATTTATATCGTGAACAATACAGAATAGCTCAAATCCATTGTGATTACTCAAGAATTTGCAATAACGTTGCTATTGGTATGACTATTTGGACTGTAATCAACGATATTCTCAAAAAAGAGGTCATCAATACTGAAAATTTAGTCAAGAATTATCTTGATTACTTTGAACAATATCTCAATACAGAACTTTCATACGGCGATGTATTTTTATCAGATGTTTATAGTTTGTTCAACAAAAAAGAACTGATACATGGCAGAGATTTTGTAATTACTAGAGGTAAGTATTTACGGATTAATCTTACAAAATACTGTGATATTTACAACAGTATTCATGAAAACAACAAACTCAATCCTGCTAAAATCAAATTAAAACTTGCAAATGATAAAAGAGTAATCAGTTTAAAAGCAACTGATATGAAACCTATTGGCAAAGCTATCAAAATAGATATTTCAGAAAATGAAACTTTGCTTGATATTCTTAATAGAGTAACTAAAACTCCTGAAATTGAGGAGGTTTTAAATGAAATCAACTCTTAAAACTATATCAGCGTTAATTTATATAAGATTGTCAAGTAAAAAACAGGAAGATGGTATGTCAAAAGAGGTACAGGAAGAAAAATGCCGTGAATTTTGTCAAAAAGAAGGAATGCTTGTCAAAGATGTATATTATGAAAACAAAAGTGCTTTACATGGTTCTAAAAGACCTGTTTTTGAAGAAATTTTGGCTCGTCAAAAGACAAAAGATAAAGTTGATGTCATTATGGTTTACACTTTGAATCGATTAACAAGAAATCACCCTGATTTTTACTTTATTCGAGAATTAGTGGACAAATACAACACAAAAGTTATCTTTGTTAAAGAAAATATGAGTATCCAAAAACCATTTAAAAGCTATGAGAAGTATTTTTTCAATATTTTAGTGTCAAATGCTGAATTTGAAATTGAACATATGAACGAAATTCGTAAAATAGGCTTGCTTGCAAGGGCAAAAACAGGTAAAAGACCTTGTTTAGTACCCTATGGGTATAAAACATATAAAAATAAGGTTGTAGTCGTTCCTAATAATGCCGATTTCGTTAAAAAAGCCTATGAATTATATGCAACAGGACAATATTCAATAAATTCACTACTTGATGAATTATACGAACAAGGTTTTTATTACTCAAAGCAGCCAAATAAGAAAATTCCAAGGGCTTTGCTCGCTAACATGCTTAAAAACCTCTTTTATACTGGTTATTACACATTCCCAGACTGTGAAGGTGAAATAAAAGGGACTCATAAAGCTATTATCGAACGCAAGTTATACAATAAAGTACAAGAAATCCTTAAGGTTTCGTGTTATGAAAAAATTAGAAAACACAATTTTCTCTACTCAAACCTTATTACATTACAAGAAACAGGTAAATTTATGACAGGCGAAATTAAAAAAGATAAATATATCTATTACACCGCCTTTGACGAGAAAGGAACAAGACATTCCATTAATGAAACCATTATTACTGAGGCAATTTTAAGCTATTTCAAACAAATCAGGCTTAATTTTATCCCAAAAGAGATTTTTGACGATGTTTTAAAGGAAGAACTTAACCCCTTAAAACAAGAATACGCAAATCTTAAACGGAATATGAGCCGTAAATATCATTCAGAACTACGCTTAAACGACTTTATTCAATCAAAAAAGATTGATGATGAAGATTTCATTTATGATAGTCTGGCAGATATAGAAAACGAGTACTGCAACTTGCCTGAAAGGATTGCTTCGACAGAATTAAAAATTAAAACTTTAACCTCAAAATGTCAAGATGTAATGCAAAAACGACTTTACGACGTTTATATTCAGCTTGATATGGAAAATCAAAGAAAAATCCTTGAACTTGTTAAAAACAAGCTTGAACTTCAAGGAAACAAGGTAAAATTAACTTTTAAGTCTGCTTTTCGAGATATACGCAAACGATAATTTGCTTTCATAAATTAGATTTTTATATCTGAACTTATTAACCCGCACATTTGATGTGCGGGTTTTCTTTTTGCTTATTTTTTCTTTTATTCGTAAATTTTTATGAATTTTTCAATGCAGTATTTACTATGCTTATAATGCTTTAAGTCGTTGTATATCCCCGAAAATCTGTCGGGAAGTCGTATGGAATCCTTACTTTACTTTTCTGCAAAATGAGTAAAAATAAAAACAAAGAAGTTTAGAAATTTTAAGGAGTTCAGATATGGAACATAAAAAAGTTGTTATTTATGCACGTGTTTCAAGCAGGGAACAAGAGCGTGAGGGGTTTTCTATTCCCGCACAATTAAAGTTACTCAAAGAATATGCTCTTAAAAATGGTTTTCAGATAGTTCAAGAGTATTCTGATGCAGAAACCGCCAAAAAAGCAGGCAGAACAAACTATAATGCTATGCTTGAATACCTCAAAGCAAACCCCGAAGTTAAAACAGTTCTTGTAGAAAAAACGGACAGGCTTTACCGAAACTTCAAGGACTATGTTACTCTTGAAGATTATGATTTAGAGGTTCATTTGGTCAAAGAGGGCTCAATTATTAGCAAAAATTCTAAATCACATGACAAGTTTATTCACGGGATTAAGGTACTCATGGCAAAAAATTACATTGACAACCTTTCCGAAGAAATCTCAAAAGGATTGCATGAGGGGCTTGAACAAGGTTACTGGCCATTTCAGCCACCTTACGGATATCTTAGAGGTGCGAAAAAGAGCTTAATTATTGATAAATCAAGGATTTTATTTGTACGCAGAGCTTTTGAACTCTTTGCAACAGGGAAATACTCTCTTAGAAAACTCTCTGAACAGCTTTTTATAGAGGGTTACTATTATAAAGGCGAAAGACCTAAAATTACTCAATCTGTTCTTGAAGCAATGCTCAAAAACGTGATTTATGCAGGACAAATGAACTGTAACGGAATAATTTATCAGGGAAAACATCCGTCTTTAGTATCTCGTGATATTTTTGATAAAGCTCAATTAGCCTTTTTAAAAGTCGATAAGTCAAAAGTTCGAAAAAACTTTGATTTTCTCTATCCCGGAATTGCAAAATGCGGAGTGTGCGGGTATTCTTTCTGCGGAGAAAGGCAGAAAAAGCGTAATATATATTACCGTTGTTCGCATTTTGACAGGAGTTGCCCAAATACTGACTACGTTTCAGAAAAACTCCTTACACAATCCTTTAGAATGCATTTAAAAAGAATTGGCTTAAACAAAGATGTGTATGAATTAGTAAAATATTCACTAACAGAATGTCTTGGAGATGAACAGGAATACCATAAAAGTGAAGTTGAGAGAATTAACACTGAAACCGAACAATGCAAAGAAATTTTGAAAAAGATGTATCTTGATCAGGTGAACGGTGTGCTTGACTATGCTATGTGGGTTAATTTGAAAAACGAATATGAGGTAAAATTAAGCCGTTTAAATGCAGACTTGCAAAAACACACTATTGCTAATACAAATTTTCTTGACACAGGGCTGAAAATCCTTGACTTGTGCAGTAAAGCAAGTTTGCCAGCCGCTGAACTTTCAGAGGAAGAAGTTGCTCAAATAGTCAGGGCAACATATCTCAATGTAACAGTCAATAATAAAAAGGTTAAAATGGTCTTTAAAGAGCCGTTTGCGACTAAGGTTTAATGAGACATTTGAGTTGTAGAATAATAGCCTCAATTAGGCAGTATGTTTGAATATTAGCGGTATTTTTTAAATTGACTGTAATTACTCAAATTGGTCTTTTGCTACTCTTTTTGTCTCTCAAAATCCAACAAAAATTCAAATAAGCTACCTGAAATTTAAGCACTGATAGGGCTGTAGCGATTTTAAATAAAGGACAAAAATGTCCCATTTAAAAAGTCTAAATTTAAGTCGGAACAAAGTCGGAAAGGTTTATTATATTAAAAAAATACAAAATTAATAATCATAAAAAACTGACAAAATACTTGAATATTACTATAAAGTATACTAGTTTCAGTCAAGATTCTATATATTTTTTAGTTGTTCCTGCAGGTTTTGCACTAAGCCATCTATTTCTTTATCTAGATAATGTCTTAATCCTTTTTTTATACGGAGAAAATCGTCTACTATATGGGCGCATTTTGTCTTATCAGGATAATTTATAATATAAAACACAATTGTATAAAAAATAGCTTTAGCAATGTATCTATTCCATTTGTCATGTTTCCTTGAATAAAAATATGGTTTTGATAAATCTCTTTTTATCGCAGAATAATTCTTTTCTGCATCATCTAAACAATTTTCTGGTAGATTTATTATAATGCGTCCATATAAATTAACCAATAATATCTCACTAATTGTAATAACATCCTTTTCTTGCGATTTATCAATCAATCTTAAAATGTATTTAAATATGTCATCTTTTGCATCAATTTCAATATTTGCAATAATTTCAAAGACGATATAGTATTTGTATATCCATAAATTTAAATTTTTTAGATAATCTAATGTAAAATAATCATTGATATCTAATTTTTTTAGTAATTCAATTAGCTGTCCAAATTGTTCTTTATTTTCTTCATCATAAGCTCCAGTTAATGTCCCAAAATTTTGGAACAAATAATATAGTATTAAATCAAGTTTCTCTTTATTAGGTATTGCAGAAGTTATTATATCTGATACTTTTTTGTCTTTATCAGCAAAAGGAAAAGTATTAGAAATAGGATATATTACAAAATTGTTCAAGCATCTAAGCCAATTAATTTTAGAATTAGTAAAATTTTTATTTTTTGCATTATAAATATAGTGTGATTCCAAAATTGTAGCTATGAAATATAGTAATAAATCTTTTCGTTCTGTTTCTTTATACCATTTTTCAAAATCATCATAGCAATTTGTTGCCCACAATAAAAGTAAATATTTGAGACCATAATAATATTTTTGTGAAAGACGTGGTGGATGTGCAATATCAAGAGTATTAATTAATTTATATGAAAATTCACTATTTAATAATTTATTATAGTATTGAATACCCTTTTCATCGTATTCATTCCATAAATCTGGAATAACTTTATCTATTTGTTGTTTTATGTGTAATGAATTGTTTTTTATGTGATTTATAATTACAGTCCTATCGTCTTTGAACCCGTATGCTAAAAGACTTAACCCTCCTAATAAAATTTTTAAATTTAAATTAGAATTATTTTTTAAATAGTTATCAAAAATCTTATAATCATTCTCTGAAATATTAGGATGTTCATCAGTACCAGAAAAATTATGATTTGCGGGGCTTTCGATTTTGTATATATCTGTCATAGCTTCATTTATATACAATTCTTCACTAAACATTTTCTACCTCAGGGAATATTCTGTTCATTTCTCTACAATTTGTTTTTATATTGTTAATATATTTTATTGCTTTCTCTTTAGTAACTCCTTTTAATTCAGAAATTACAAAATTATAGTGTTTTAATAGATTATTTATGCTATTAGATAGCAGAAATATTTTATCTTCCTTTTGACTTGATATGTATATAAATCTATCGTGAAAATTATCTTTACCTAGATTATGCCACACTAATTTTCCAACAGGAAATGAAGTATTTGCAAATTTTTTAATTAGAGCTTTTGTTTTTTCTATAATTTCTTTTGTTGACGATTTATCATTTGAATCAGGGTCATTGTTTCCCCAACAAGAAATGATATTTATACTGATACTTGTATTGTTTATATTCATCAATAATTCAAGAGATTCTGGTGAAATAAAAGGATCAACAATTAAAATTTGTGCATTGTATTGCAAGTGTTCTTTTATAAAATTAAAAATTTCTTGTATGGTATTTTCATTCTTGTCAAACCATTTTTGTTGTGGAAAAGATTCCCTTAGATTAATATTTTGGGATTTTTTAATATTTTTTATAATATTTATATTTGAATCAATATCTTGAATAATTTGATTAGCAGGGTAGTGTATATCTATCGGTTTGGTTGGCGTATATGCAGATATTGTTTTAATTCCATCTGCAGAATTAATTTTTACTGTATCAGAAATTATATTCATTTGTAAAGAGAGACCCAACATCCAATAGCCAGAATCTTTATAAATTAGTTTTCCTTGTGAATCAAATATACTGTATTTATATTTAGTGTCATTGTATATTTCTGTATCAAATTGAAGTTCGCAAGTATTTTCTTTAAATATTTTAAACTCATCTAATAACACATCATTGTGTTTAGAGTAAACAATTAAATGCACAAAGACTTTTTCTTTTAAATATTCTTTATCCCTCTTAATACTGTATTTATTAGGAAAGTCTCTTGAAGTAGATATTGTAAATGGTGCAGAAGTCTCTGCCCAAGGCATAGCTTCTATATATTCAAAACACCCTAATCGTTGAAAATAACTTTCATTAAAGTGTTGGCCGCTATCTTGCTCCATTTTTGATAAAATCAATAGTAGTAATTCTTTGTTTTCTTCTTTTAAAAACATGCCATTATTGAAATTATAAAATTCTAAAGAATAATAACTGTTTACGTATACAGTCTGTCCTATTGGTGATTCAATACGTACATCGTCTGGTTCATTACTTTGTATATATTTATTTTTATAAACAATGAAAACATCCTTATTAAGATCTTTATGATAAATATTTAGTTGAACCACATTATTACTTATATCGGGAATGTTTATATCATTAGTAACACTTTCAAATGCATATAATCTTTTATTACCAATTTTTCCAAGATCATGTTTATGGTTAAAACAAAATCCACTAGACGTGGGTAATGATATTCCATATACAAAAAGTTCGCATTTATTACTTTTGGTTCCTAAAAAATAAAGCCAATTCGCGCGTCCCATTAATTCGTTCCCAGATTCTTAATATTTTCAAGAGCATATAACGGCAAATCAATTAAGTTATCCGTTTTTTTATAATCTGCCATTGACGTTCTTATTGCATAATTGGGTTTAAATTTTTCCATATAAACCTTCAAACTTTTAGCTTGTAAGTTCCTTTCCGCCTTTACTTCAACAGGAACAACATCAGATTTTATTTGGATAACAAAGTCAATTTCAGCCCTGCTGGTTTCATTAGACCAATAAAAGACTGGTAAATCTTTAATTGTCTTAAATTGTTGTAAAACATATTGTTCGGCTATAGCTCCTTTAAATTCTTCAAATATACGATTACCATCAATAATCGTATCTGCTTGTAAATCTGTCATTGCACCTAATAGACCAACATCCAGGACAAATAACTTAAATGAGTTGAAATCTTCATAAGCAGTAATTGGTAAATCTGGTTTTGTAATTTTATTTACTCTGTATACTAAGCCACTATTAATTAGCCAAGACAAAGCAGCTTCAAAATCTCTTGCACGAGCTCCTTCCTTTGCTGCGCCATATATAAATTTCTTATTTTCCTTACTTAACTGTGCCGGAATAGATTTCCATAATAACCTTATTTTTGCAACTGTATTAGTAGGAATATGTTTTGTAAAATCTTCTTCATAAGCAGAGAGAATTTCTTTTTGCAGATTTCTAACACTTTCAAAATCTTTGTTTTCAACAAAATCTTGTACAATTTCAGGCATTCCTCCAACATAACAATATTGTTTTAAGAGCTTTTCATACTTATTATTAAATAGTTTTATTGTTTTAAAATCTTTTTTGTTTAAAAGTTCAACAAACCTTTCTTCTCCCATTGCTAATAAAAATTCTTCAAAACTTAATGGGAAAAGATTCATAAATGAGACCTTACCAACAGGGAAACCCGTCCCTTCATGACAAGCAACACCTAACAAGCTTCCTGCAACTATAATATCGTATTGAGGAGCATTTTCTCTAAAATACTTAAGTGAAGTTAAGGCTCTTGGGCATTCTTGAATTTCATCAAAGATTATCAAAGTATTTTCCGCATTAATTTTTGTCTTTGTTGCAAGACCTATATCCATAATTAAACGTTCAGTATCATAGTCGATATCAAAAATCTCTCTGCTTTTTACATCTACATCAAAGTTAATATATGCAACTTGCTCATAATATTTTTCCCCAAATTCTTGCATTAACCAAGTTTTACCAACTTGCCTTGCACCTTGTATAACCAAAGGTTTATGATTTTTTTTGTTTTTCCAATCAATCAGATGTTTTAGTGCGTATCTTTGCATGCTTAAATCCCTCATTATAACACAAATATTCTAACACAAACTGTACATTTTTTACAGCACTTTTGTTGTATAATTACACATTTTTTACACGACTTTTAGATTTTATTTACACGTTTTTGACAGAACCTTAAATCATTAATAATGTAATTTTCTAGTCCTAGTTGCTGTTTTACCTTATAAAAATCTTTTCTAATTCTTCGTTTCATGATTTCTTTTTTATTTTCATCACCTGTTAAAATACTGTTTAAGGGTTGTTTTGTTATAATCATTTTCTCAACCAATGGTAAAAGATAAGGATAGCGATTCTTTAAAACCCGAAATAATTGCTTCAGTTGTTTATTGGATAGTATTTGGACTTCTCTTTTTGATATATTTTTCACTCTTTTGACTTCAAAACAACAAGTTTTATCAATAAAACCTTCTTTTTGAAAGTGTTTAATTATTTGATTAAGTAATGTCAAAACATTTTTTATTCTTCTCTCTGTTATCCCATTTTCTTTCATGCTCAATTTAAACTGTTCAATATCTTGTATTGTTATATCTTTTAATTTGTATTTCTTAAAATATGGAAGTATTTGAGAATTAATAAATGATTTATAAGTTTTTTTAGACCAAGACGATAGTTTACAATTTTTTATTTCCATAAATAAATTTATGGCATCAATTAAAGTTATATCGGAATTTTGGGACAAAATATTTTTATCAATTATTTTAAATGTTTCTTCTTTTTGTATTATTCCGACATATTCAAATTCGTTTTTGAATTTTTGAATATTATCAGACTGATCTAAAAAATTTCTAACTGTATCAATCTCAAGTCCTGTAAACATAACAATATCTTCAAGAGTAAATGTTTTGAGTCTTTTGGCTATTTTTAAAATTTTATCAGTCATCTAAAAACCTCCTGAATTATATTTTTATCAATCAATTTTATTCCATTTACTAGAGCGATATTTTCTAATGTGTTAATCATTTCAACAATCTTTCTAAAGCTTTTTGCTTTTTGATGAATAACGCTTATTACTTCTTTTGTCATATCAACTTCTGAAATTTCGTCTACAATTTGCTTTATATCTAAATATTCAAATTCTGTATATTGATAAATCTCTGAAATTCTATCAAATAAATGTGTATGCTTTTTTAACTTGTGTTTAGCTAAACTCATTCCAACCAGAACAATTGGAATTCCAGTCTCATCGTGCAAGTCTCTTAATGTTTCTATTGTCTTAAAGTCACTTAAAAGATAATCAATTTCATCTACTATAATCATTTGAGGCTTATTTTTTAGCACATTTACACATTGTCTAAAAATATCAGCAGTAAAAAATCTTGGAATTTCGTCAAGTTCTTTTGCAAGTTCTTCTAAAAACCATTTTGTGGTCATTTTATTAGTTGCTCTGATATAAATTGAATCAAATTGAAAAGATAAATACAAAGCTGTTTTTGTTTTGCCTAATCCGGCATTACCATATACCAAACCTATTTTTGTAATATTTTCCGGTTTATTTTTTAAATCTTGAATCAGGTTTATAAATCCTTTAACATTCTTAGTCTGCACAAATTTTGGTTTCATATTCCAAATACTCCTTAGATTTCTTATAGCTTGCAAGCCAAGCTCTATCCTCATTACAAGTGCACCCATATTCCATCAGATATTCATATTTTTCTCTGCTAGTTCTAAATAATGGTTTAACTTTTGGATTATATTTTTGAGGTTTTTCTTTTGTTTTCTTAATTTTTGAAGATACTACTGCGGTATGTACTTCTTCTTTTCCTTCTGCATGTTTACTCTCAATAAGGTTGCACGTAGCCTTTTCGCCACTCTGGTCATAATCCTCAATATCACACTTTAAAATTTCTAAATCTTCAATCTTTAAAAACTCCTTGCAGGCTTTTATTGTCTTGTTTTTAAGCTGTTTTTGCTTTTGTATTTTTTGTTTGTAATCTTCTATGTCTTCTATTTCACCTGTATAATGAGCTAATGGGTGTACTAAAGTAATTCTATCCGCTCGGCACAAAAATTTGCCTGACATCGTATAAATATTGATATAGCTTAAATCAAAAAGACTGTATTTTATTATTACTTTTTGTCTTATTCCGTACAAAGCATCATTAAAATACCAACTGTTTAAAAATCGTATTCCCTGACTTGAAATTGTTTTTATTTCTTGAGCTAACATCAAATCATCTAATTCGTTGTTATTTATTTTATCTTTATTAACACCCTTAAACATTTCTTGAATAGTTTTTGATTTATCATTTGGACAAGGCAAAGAATTTTTATATAAAAGCCAACTATTAATCATTTGAATTGTTTGTTGAATTGTAGGGATAAATTCTTTATGAATTGCGCAATGAAATTTCTCATTCCTTTTTAGCCTTGCAGGCTTATTTTCTATACTTGTTCCAATGTAACTTGGTAAGAGCTTTTCAAAACTTTCCTGCATTTCAAGAAAGAATCTTTCAATAACTTTAGTCCTTGCATTATATGGGTTTGCAAAAATTGTTGTTATTCCAAGTTTTTCATAAATTCCTTTTAACCCTATTTCACAGAATGCAGGGCTACCCATAAAATATTTACCCCTGAAGGCTCTGCCATTGTCTAAATAAACAAATTTTGGTATTTTACCCAAATTTAAAATTGCGTTGCGAAGTGCTGAAGCAATATTTTGAGTATTTTCTTCAAGCATAATTTCATAACCTACCAATGCAGTTGATTTCCAATCCAGAAAACCAATTAAAGTAGCTCGACAAGGTTTGCCGGTAAAAGGATTAATTACTTGAAAATTCAATCGTTTGCCATCAGCTACTAAAATTTCACCGACTTCTATTTTTGAAATATCTCTTTTAATATGAGGAATAACCTGTTCTTTTAGAGCTTTTTCACCTTCTCTTAAAAGCGTCCATCTGTCAAAATAATTTGACTTATACCAATTAGCAAATCTTCTAAAAGTTGGAGGAGCAGGGATATATTCTCTATTGTGCGTTTTTAGGACATATTGGGTAAGTGAGATTGCTTTTCCTATACTGAATTTATTAGGATTAAGTAAAAATTTTAGAAAAATTTGTTTTTCATATTCATCAAGTTTAGTTCTTGAATAATCCTCATAATGATACCCTGGGATTAAAAGCTCATAATTTTTACTATTACCTAAAACTCTTTTCCATCTTTGAAGGGTGCCTATTGAGACTTTTCCAATTTTTGCGTAAATTTCGGGATAAAGAGTATTAGAATTGTAAGCACTTAAAAAATCTGAATCAAATTGTTTTTTGCCTGCCTGATGTTTTCTTTGATCTTTCCATAAATTAACCAAATCAAACCTTGCAAGGGCAATTATTTTTCCTTTATCCGGTTTATGAAACTCAGCTATAATCGGTAATTGCTTGATTGGCGGGATTGAAACAAGTTTAGAATAATATTTTTCCTGTAAATCCTCTTCTATACTCGATAAAAGAATTTCAAAACTTTTTCCGCCTTTAACTTTTATTTCACGAGTTTGATATTTTTCCTTTGAAAGTCTAATCGCTCTAGTGCTTACACTTTTGAGTTCTGCTAATTCTTTAATTGTGATATATTTTTCTTCATTCATTGTATAAACATCTATCACTCTAAACTCGGAAGAATGGAAGTTTTTCAAATAAACATTCCCCCCTTTTGTATCATTAAGACACACTCTAAACCCTTGCAGGACTTGAACTATCTAAAAACAGAGTTAAAATAGGTGTACACAATATGATTTAATTGTAAGGAAATTACCCCTATGGGCAATATATATTAGGAAAACCAGCAAACGGAATTGGTGATAGGGCCATATATCAACCCACACCTTGAACCATAGGGGCGTTGAGCTCGATATATTCAGCCATGCGGCGGAACTCGTCAGCGTATTTGAATTTCACGCTAATATTGCCGCCCTCGTAAACTTTGATATAATCAATGAGCTCGGCCAGAATTTCCCGTGTCAGCTTGTCGATGTTCTGATATTTGAGAAACGCAGCCAGGAAAGGATTTTCTGCGTCCACGCCGTTCTCCAGTTGTTCCTGCTCGTCTGTCAGCGTCCGCAGGACATTATTTAGGGCCTCGGCTTGCCGCTCATAGTCCTCGCTCATGTGGCGGTAGTCGTTGCGTGTGATTTCTCCATCTTTCCAGTCTTGATAAAGGGCTTGCTTATATCGCATGATTTTAGCAAGCTCTTTTTCCTTTGCGGCGATGGCATCCTCCAGCCGCTTTGACTTGCTTTTTTTGAGGGGCGCGGAATTGATACGGGACACCAGCTCTGAATAGGCAACAGCCAAATGCACCTGTTGTTGAATTGCAAACAGGACACCAGCCTCCAGTCGGTCACTCTTGATAGAGTGCATGGTACAAGCCTTTTTTGAAAGGCTTTTATATGTTCCGCACTGGTAATAGACATAAATGCCTTTTGAAGCGATCCGGGACATCGCCCTGCCGCAGTCGGCGCATTTCAGAAAGCCGCTGAATAGGTAAAGCTGCTTTGCCTTTGGAGCGGTGCGCGTATCGCGCTTGAGCAGCCCCTGCACCTTATCAAAGATTTCCCGGTCAATTATGGCCTCGTGGGTATTTTCTACGATAAACCACTCTTCCACCGGCACCCGCTCCTGGATATGGATTTTATAGCTTTTCACCCGCTGGCGGCCTTGTACCATATCCCCCACATAAACACGGTTTTTTAAGATCGTGTCTATGGTGATCGTGCTCCACATTGGATTGCTTTGGGCGTTAGGCGCATTGTATTTGAGCCCCTGCTGTTTCTTGTAGGCCGTAGGGCAAAGGACACCATGATCGTTCAGATAATAGGTAATCCCGCGCTTGTTCATGCCAGACAGAAACATGGAAAAAATGCTTTTGACTACTTCGGCTGCCTCCGGGTCAATCAGTAAGGCGTGTTTGTCGCCGGGGTCTTTCACATATCCATACGGAGCATACGAGCCGATAAATTCACCGTTGCGGCGCTTCATATCAAACACCTGACGGATTTTCTTTGAGGTCTGGTAGCAGTATTGATCGTTCATTACGTTGGTGATGGGAACGATAATGTTTGATACGCTGTCGGGGTTGCGGTAGCTATCCACGCCCTCCGCCAAGCTGATAAAACGGACGTTGAGCCGGACGAAAAGATTTTCGATCAGGTTTCCGGCATCGGTATAGTTTCGGGAAAGACGGGACAGGTCTTTTACAATCACGCAGTTAATCCTGCCGCTGGATATATCGGACAAGAGCCGCTGGAAGTCCTCGCGGTTGGTGTCCGTACCTGTTTTTCCGTCATCCACATATACGTCCGCTTCCGCGCCTTCATAGAACTCATCCAGGTGGGCCTGGTGGTATTGTTCCAGGAGCCGCCGCTGGTTTACAACGCTGTTGCTTTCATCGCGGCCACGGAGTAAATCTTCTTTAGAAAGGCGGATGTATTTTCCTAATCTCCAGCGCATCACATTGTATGAAGTTGGGGAACTGGCGCTCATTGTCCCCCGGTTTGCTGTTCTTGCCATGTGTCCTCCTTCCTATCACATTACATCTATATTATACCTCTGCACCGGGGGTACAACAAGGATGACTCCACCTCTGGACAAAGTGTCTGGAAGTGGCGGATCGTTACAGCCCGCTTTTCTGCCGCAGGAAAAAGCCAGTCAGTAGTTCCTGGAGAGAGGGGCCGTCCTCGGCAAATTCCAGCTTGATGGCCATGTCGCCATAGCGGAAACAATAGGGGTTTTTCAACTGTTCCAGCATACGAGCAGCTCGCTTTTCCAACGGCAACGAATTATCAAAAACAAAACCGCTTGCGTCAACAAGCGTTTCCTTATCCACTGCGTCAAGATTGACGCTCCGCATCTTTTCGATCACTTGTGCGTTTAGCTTCACAGAAAACCTCCTTTGCAGTTATTCGCCAGTATTTCCAATAGTGAGCAGAAACGGCCAGCACCGAGAAGTGCTGGCCGTCCGGCTAAATGGCTACCTCTGGACAAAGTGTCCAGAAGTCAGTATGGGCTTTCCTCAAAGTGCTGCTGGGCCTCTTCCAGACTGCGGAAGTCGAAAACCTCGTAGAGTTCCGCTACCACGCGCCGGATTTCGTTGGGAGAAAAACCACAGTTCTCCATCGCGTAGATGACATAGCCACGGCAGGCGTTATTGCTCCACGGCTGAGACAGCATAGCAGCCGATACGGGATCATAGTCCATTCTGTTATCCCTCACTTTCATAAATGGCGGGAAGCGCCGCGCTCATTTTCTTGCCCCGTCATAAGACAGCCATACTCGGCAGCGGCGCTCCCCCACAAAGGGGGCGACGGCCTGTGGCCCCCGCGC
>ENA-ORUW01000396-ORUW01000396.1-human-gut-metagenome-genome-assembly--contig:-NODE-396-length-46222-cov-52.051725_pt1 | contig 46222 bp, 45 predicted proteins | sample MGYA00242088_ERZ509227 | MGnify/ENA primary metagenome ERZ509227 (study PRJEB26280, sample SAMEA2338816) | human gut metagenome | biome: human gut; feature: human-associated habitat; material: faeces... | reverse complement strand
AAATGGGGAGATTCATGTCTTTATTTATTTTGCGAAAAATATTATACCTTATCCACAAGTCACGCTGCGAGATGAATATGAGACAAAAGACACGTTTCCCATCAACAAAAGCTTTTCTTTATCATTTTTTTACATTCCGAAAAGGCATTGGCGGAAACGGTCGGTTTTTTTTTGTGTTAAAGAATGGTATAATGAATTATTGTAAAGTCCGTGACGGAGAAGAACCTCCGTTTTTTCGTGCGTATATAATACAATAATAATGACAGAGCTCATGCTTTGCCGTGAGGAGGAACCGTTTTGAAGTGTTCGCCGCAGTCGTGTTCGATTTCGATTAAAAATAAGTACAGTAATGAGGTGTTGCCCGTTGTCCTGGCCGTTGCCGATTACATTGCTATTTGGCTGGCAGAATACGTGTCGTATGGCCTGCGGGACTGCCTGATTCCCAATACGCATTTTCACCTGTCGTGGCTCAGCATTCACGTCATTGTACCGGCTGTATACCTGCTGTTTTTGAAATTGCATCACCTCTATACACGGCGCATGCAGTTTTGGCAGATCATTTCTAATCTCTTTAAGGCGACGTTTTATTCCATTGCCTTACTGATTTTCTTTATCTATATCGCCCAGACGGCAGCGTCGACGTCGCGACTGTTCGTGGGCCTATTGGCAATCACTTCTTTTGTTTTCTTGGTCATTGAACGGTATGTCGTCAAACGCATCTTGATCCGTATGAAGCTGCTTCAGCTCCCGGTCCTTATCATGGGTGCCGGCAAGACGGCAGCTCTCATGTTGGAATACTTCAAGCGTGATACCGGCGTCGGATACGAATTCATCGGCTACCTCGAAGACCATACGCCAGATCCGAGAGTGGCGGCCATGATTCCACACTTGGGAACCTTCCGCGATGCCGAGCAGGTCATTCAGGTTACCGGTGTCCAGCATGTCATGGTTATTGCCCCGGGTCTTAAGAATGAAGCTGTACAGGACATCGTCTACCGCGTCCAACCCTTGGTCAAAAAAGTGGCCTTCATCCCTGATATGGGCAGCCTGCCTTTGGCAACCCTCGAAACGAACCCCCTCATCGACGGCCGCATCATCTCCATCAGTTTCCGGAATAACTTATCCCAGTGGTACAACCGGGCTATCAAGCGGATTTTTGATTTAGTTTGCACCATCATCGGCATCATCTGCCTGTCGCCGTTTTTCTTAGCTGTCGCCTTGTGGATCCGTCTCGATTCGCCGGGGCCAATCATCTTCAAACATCGCCGTATCGGCCGGAACGGCAAAGAATTTAACTGCTATAAATTCCGCAGCATGTGTGTCGATGCTGACGTCAAGCTGAAAGAACTCCTCGAACGAGATCCCGAAGCCCGGAAAGAATGGGAGACAGAATTCAAACTGAAAAACGACCCGCGTGTTACGAGAAGCGGAGCCTTTTTGCGCAAGACCAGCCTTGACGAACTGCCGCAGCTGTTCAACGTCTTGACAGGGGACATGAGCCTCGTCGGACCGCGCCCCATCATACGCGATGAAATCAAGAAATACGGCGCCTTTATTAAAGACTTTTATATGGTCCGCCCCGGCGTCACCGGCATGTGGCAGACCAGCGGCCGCAGCGATACGACCTATGACGAACGAGTTCAGATGGATACCTGGTACGTGAGAAACTGGAACGTCTGGTTCGACATCGTCCTTATTTGGAGAACCGTTGCTGTTGTAGTGAAACATAAGGGAGCTTATTAAGGAACAGCGAGAGTGCTTTAGCATCAGTCCCGCATAAGGAGTTGATACCGTGAATCAACATTTCATTACGAAACTTCATATTAGTCAAGTCCGCCACTTGAAAGATATAGACATTCCCATATCGGAAACTGAGTGTAAGCATCTCATTTTGACGGGGAAGAACGGTAGCGGAAAGACGAGTGTCCTTAAAGGGCTGGCGGCCTATTTGTCGAAGTTCTTTTTGGATTCAAGCAGTAAGGAGTCTTTTCGTATATATAAAGAAAGAATGCAGCAACTGCCCGAAGAGATTTTACATACATCCAAGGATAGTCCGGAATATACTGCTTTGTTAAATCGACTCGAACATGCTACACAGTTTGTCAAAACTTATGAACAGGGCGTAACGCCTATTTTTCAGGAAGATTCCCTTATCCACGCGCATACTTTACAAGGTACTTATATTTTTGCTTATTATCAGGCTGAACGAGTCTATATAGCAGAGAATGAAAAGAATATTGCTCAAGTGGAATTGACTGATACGTATGGCATTGACGCTCATCCCGGGCAGGATTTCGTCAAATATATCCTGAATTTAAAGACTATTGGCGCTATGGCTGAAACGAACGGTAAACCGGAACGGGCGGCGGAGATTAAAGCGTGGTTCAAAAAGTTTGACCATGTCTTGCAAATCATCTTTGATGAAAAAGATGCTTATCTTGATTTTGATATCGAAACGTTTGCCTTCCATATCGTCGTACCGGGACGAGAACCTTTTGCCTTTGATGCACTTTCAAGCGGCTATGCAGCCGTCTTAGACATCGTCGTCGATTTGATGATGCGCATGGAAAAGAAAGCCGGTAAGCATTATGATTTAGAAGGCGTTGTCCTCATTGATGAAATCGAAACGCACCTGCATTTGGATTTACAAAAGAAGATTATGCCGATTCTTACGAATATGTTTCCCAATATTCAATTTATCGTCACGACACATTCGCCGTTTATCCTAAACTCCATCAAAGATGCGGTAATTTACGACTTGGAAAATCATACACTGGTCAATAATCCGGAAGGCCTTTCTAACATCCCTTACGACGGTATTGTCGAAGGTTACTTTGATGCGCCTGCCTTGTCGAAAGCGTTGAAGGCGAAGTATGACCGCTATCGGCAGTTGGTAAAAAAAGAGACCTTGACCGATGACGACTATGAAGAAGTGGCAGAATTGGAGTATTATCTCGATGAGATTCCCGATTATTTGGCACTGGGCTTCATGGCCGACTATAAGCAGTTGAAATTAGAATTAGCGCAGAAGGAGTAAGATTGGATGGTATCATGTGACAAATCTTCCGTAGCTCCGGCATCGTTAGCGACAGAAAAAGCTAAGGGGAAGAGCGGAAACTATCGGGGAATCGATGTCATCGAACAGCTTAAGTCCGACTTTCATGATAAATGCTATATTTGTGAACTGAAAGGCCTTCAAGATCCGCAAATCGAGCATTTGGTTCCTCATAAAGGGAATATCGATTTAAAATTTGATTGGAATAATCTTTTTTGGAGCTGCGCCCATTGCAACAGTATCAAGAACAATAAAATATATGAGGGCAAAATCATCAATTGCTGTCAAGAAGACCCGGAACAGCATATTGCCTGCCGGTACGCCGATAATGACGTACAGATTGAGGCCTTGGATCAAAACGAAGTGACCTCCACGACGGCTTCCTTGATTTATGCAGTCTTTAATCTGAAAAATACAGGAATGCGGATAAATAACTCCGCCAGTCGACTCAAAGCGCTGCAGGAAGAAATGAATATATTTTTCAACGAACTGCATCGCTACAAAGAAAATAAATCACCGGCTAATACACGCCGGGTTGTTGCCAGATTGAGAAAGAGTACGGCCTTTGCGGCGTTCAAACGGTCGTATATTAGAAATAATCGCGACTATGCTGAATTACAGGCCTATGTCGCGTTATAGAATGAAAGGGTTGGAACAATTGTCTATTAACATTATCATTGCAGCACATAAAAAATATTGGATGCCGACGGATCCGGCCTATTTGCCTGTTCATGTTGGAGCTGAAGGGAAAGACTCTATCGGTTATAGGCCGGACAATACGGGGGAAAATATCAGTACTAAGAATCCTTATTTTTGTGAGCTGACGGGCCTATATTGGGCTTGGAAAAATTTGGATGCCGATTTCATCGGTCTCGTTCATTATCGCCGTTATTTTACCCGCAAAGAAGTCCGCAATATCGAAGCGAAAAAAGAACAAATCCTTACCGAAAAAGAATGGCAGGCTTTGTTAGATAAGCATCCGGTCATCGTTCCCGATAAACGGAAATACTATATCGAAACCAACCGCTCTCATTATAACCACGCTCATCATTCGGAAGGACTGGACATAGCGGAACAAATCATCAAAGAACGGTGTCCCGAATATCTTCCGGCTTTTGACAAGGTCATGAATCGCACCTGGGCCCATATGTTCAACATGTTCGTCATGCGCCGCGACTTGTACAACGATTATATGCAGTGGATGTTCGACATTCTCTTTGAACTGGAAAAACGCGTCGACATCACCGGCTGGGATACCTACGAATCCCGCATATATGGCTTTGTGAGCGAACTCCTCTTAGATGTTTGGCTTGAACACAATCAAATAGACTATGCCGAACAGAACGTTTCTTTCATGGAAAAGCAAGATTGGATCAAAAAAGGCGGAGCCTTTTTGAAACGGAAACTCTTTGGGAGATAGTATTGACTATTAGAATGCGTTTGCTGTGGTTGAGAGGTAGAGTATGATTCCTAGAACTGTACAAATTGATTTATGTCATGATATGGAACGGATAGCGAAATCACAGCTTAATAAGTTGGGTTTTGATTCAACTGAAGTTGAAAATTTGAAAAATCCATTACTACGTTTGCTTGAATATAATATAAAGCGTATACCTCTAATAAAACGTGAAATAGCTATATCGGCCGAATTCAAGTGTCCTTCAGCATATCAGCGAGCTTTTGGAGAATTTATTCAAAAAGTAAAAAACGGAGAGGATATTAATCCATTCCTGTCCAACAAACGCGATAGTGTAGCCGAACCAGATTTATTGTTATATGATTGGGGCGTACATCACTTTCATTTGACAAGACGGTATAATAAAAAAGGGAAGCCTACGAGGAGCGACTATTTAATTTTCGCTGTCTGCACTGATGAGCGGATGTATTTTATCCAAATATATTCACATAAAAAGGTGGCTGTATTTGCACAACAAGAAATTTTAGAAATAATTTATAAGAACTGGCCCTATTTGCTAAAGAGCTTTGAACTTTCAGGCATTTCTATTGATGATATGTCAGATCAAGAAAGAATGAACATTCGAAATAAACATGGACTGAGTTTGACTGGAATTTTTGGAAAACCGTATTTTTCACCGGGTGGTGGATATATGTCAGATGGATCGGCATTTATTGCTGTTCATCAGTCAGATTTTGTGTGGAATCAGTTAAAGAGTCTTGAAGAATGGATTATTAATAACCTATCTTTAATAAAAAGTCTATATCATAGGAGTGCTGGACAAAACATGAAACGTGATTTATTTTTTTTTTAAATTAATTGAATTTGGCCAAGACTCGTACACCATCATAGAGAAAAATAACGATATAATGGTGAAATTTGATTTTAAAAATGAAATGATTGAAATGGTAACTCGGAGATAGAAAGATTTTTAGATCGTATATGAATCTTTAAATAATTGTTCACCGTAATATATGATAAGAATAGAGGGAAAATATGAAATCCCATCAACCAATAAGAATACTACAAGCATTTGTTGCTAATGATAAGGGGGGCCTTACCGGATATATTTGCCAGAACTATCGGTTTATAGACAGAAGCAAAGTTCAATTTGATTTCCTAACTTTTGAAACGGATAAATTAGATTTTGAAGATGAATTTATCCGGATGGGAGCTAAATTTTATCATATCCCCAGACCGTCACATCCGCTTTCATATGCTAAGGCACTAAGGAATATCTTAAATAACGAGGATTATACTGCGATTCATTTTAATATGTCTTATGCCAATTTTATCCCTCTCATTGTTGCACGATGGCTGGGTGCGAAAAGAATCATCATGCACTCTCATAGTACAGATATTGATGATCGGCGGGGAGTAATTCGAGCCATTAAGATTTTGATTCATAAAATAGGGCGATTGTCGATGAGTTACATCGCCGATGAATACTTGGCCTGTTCCTCTTTAGCCGCAGAATGGATGTATCCTTATAAACTCAGAAAGTCTCAGCACTATCATATGGCCAAAAACGCAATCGATGTACGCAAATATAGTTATAATCCTACGATAAGGGCTGAAATGAGGCAGCATCTAGGCCTCAAGCCGGATACTTTTGTCATGGGGCATGTTGGGCGATTTACTTATCAGAAAAACCATGAATTTTTAATCGATGTTTTTAAAAAAGTTCATGAAAAAATGGAAGATTCACTGTTATTATTGATTGGAGAAGGCCCTGATGAAGATCAAATCAAGGAAAAAGTGGCATCACTGGGGTTAATTTCTCATGTCCTATTTTTAGGAAGACGAAACGACGTTCCTAACCTTTTTCAAGCTATGGATTGTTTTGTACTTCCCTCGCGCTTTGAAGGATTGCCCATTGTAGGCATAGAGGCCCAGGCGGCAGGATTACCTTGTATATTTTCTGATTTGATTACACCGGAAGTAAAGGTTACCAACAGTTCTCGGTTTTTACCTATAAGTAATCCGAATAGTTGGATGTTAAGTCTTTTAGATATAAAGAAACGGTGTGAAAGAGACGATATAGAAAATCAAATTGGTAAATCTGGATATGATATAGCTAGTGAAATAAAAAAAATTGAAGCTTTTTATAAAGCCAATTAGGGTGTTTTTTGCGATTGATTTTATGAAAATACTGTTACATCGTTGATCTGGTATTTATGAATAATCAAGGGGAAATATGAAACGATTAAAGATATTAATTGAGATGAAACATGGCTTGGGTGACTGTGTGTGTATGCTGCCGGCTATACGTGCAGTAAGGCATAAATTCCCTGATGCCTACCTTGCTTTGTTGGTAAATGGAAAAGCCAATGAAGAAATCTTTCGTCATAGCGGGATTCGTATTGATAGATATTACTATTTTAGCCTAAAGAATCGTTCTAAGTTGTATACAATCAAAACGCTGTTTTCGTTGATGAAAGAACAGTTTGATATTGGTATCATGGCAATGATGACCCCATCTACAAAGGGACGATACCTTTTTAAATTATTGCGGATTCATGATTGTTTTGGTGAACAATATAAAGGGCTTCATTTTTTAGAACTAGATAATAAAAAGCATTTTGTTGATCGTAATATTGATGTGGTGAGTTCTTTAACTGGGGAAGTTACAGATAGACAACCACATCTTTATGCGAAAAACGGAGAATGCAGCAATGTAGAAAAAATCCTTTCCGGTTTTAATGGCAGCAGTATTGTTGTGAATATCGGCGGAGCTGATAAAAACTATTACAAGGGTAAGTACGTATATACAAGAAATTGGTGTCAGCAGAATATGGTGAAATTAGTATCCATGCTGGCACAATTAAGGGAATATCATATTATCCTATTAGGTGGAAAATTAGAGGAAAGTCTTTTGCCTAATTATAAAGAAGTCTTGATGGCTGATAATGTGCATAATTTTGTAAATCGCACATCTATCAGTGAATCAATTTATATTTTGAGTAAATGTATCTGTTCTATCGGAGTTGACACAGGGATGCAGCATATCGCAGATGCTTTAGGGAAAAGGACGGTTTCTATCTTTGGACCAACTAATCCTGCGACTCACGGAGCCTATTCAGATAAAGCTGTTTTTGTTCAATGTGAGGATAAACTGTCATGCCAACACTGCTTTGGTACGGATATTTACTATGAATGCCCTGATCGTAAGTGTTTAAATTCTATATCGGCTGAACAGGTATTTCAAAAAGCAAGAGATCTAATCGAAATAGGTGAATAAAGATAAAATATAAATGACTGTTATTATTTGTTGGCATCGAGAAAGTGTTAATTTATAAATTGGAAAAATATTCTGGCAATATAGGACTTACTAATATCTGTCAACAGGTTATTTAAATTTGACCACACGATTCTCTATTTTAACTGCAGTAGAAAATGAATTATAGGGATGCTGAAGTGTTCAGTATCAAGCGTGGGGGTAAGAACGCGCTTGATATGATTAATTACTCTTTTTGGGAGGTAATATACTGATGAGCGAAGAAAATGTACGAGAGTATCAAGTTAATATTGGCTGTGTCATTGTTACATATAATCGATTAGAGAAGTTGAAACGAACGTTAGAATCCTATAGTAATCAAAAATTATTGCCTAAATATGTTATTGTTGTGAATAATGCATCTACAGACCAGACTAGCGATTTTTTAAAAACTTGGAGCAATCAAAAAGAACCCTTTGAAAAAATTGTCATCACGACTTCAGAAAATCTTGGAGGAAGTGGGGGGTTTTATGTTGGTGAAAAAAAGGCGATGGAGCTAAACTCTTCGTGGATTATGATTGCCGATGATGATGCATATCCGGAACCAGACTATATTTTAGGAATGGCTCAGTACCTTCAAAAGAATTCACAAGAAAATATTTCGATTATCTGTGGTAAGGTAGTGGAAAATGATTCTTTTGTTTCTATACATAGATCTATTTGGCGCAGTAAATGGGATCGAAATTTTCATAAACCGATTGGCGAAGAGTTCTATAAGAAAGAAAAATTTAATCCTGATTTTGTATCATATGTGGGGATTTTGTTAAATAAAGAAAAACTTAAATATGCTGGACTCGTCTGCAAAGGCAATTTTATTTGGTGTGATGATACGGAGCATACCTACAGGATGAGTCAAGAGGGAAGGATTGTTTGCTTACCTTCTTATTCCATTATTCATGATGTTGAAGCTGCAAACGATTCCCTTTCTTGGAAATATTATTATGGATATCGTAATGATTTAATCTTTTTTAAAAAACATTTTAAATTTCATTTTCCGGTTGTTCTTGGTAAGTTAGCTCTGAAAACATTATGTAGTCCGCTTATTGGTCGGACAAGAAAAGAGTTTTTTCTTAGATTTCATGCCATGTATGACGCCTTAATTGGAAAAATGGGAGTCGATAACATTTATAAGCCAGGGTGGAAGCCTTGATCTTTTTAGCTATAAATTATTTTTTTGGGATGATTAGGTGATAATTATGATGGAAATAATTATGAAGCAATTTAAGAAAAAATGGTTATACGTTGTTTTAGCGGGTATTATTGTTGCAGCGGGTTTGGTATGGGAAAAGAGCTATAATATACAATATGCGGTAAAAAGTGGAGAAATTTGGGATACACAGATAATTACTATTTCGAATTATAGTGTATTTAATAGCAATACCAGTGAAAGCAATTCAAGCACTACCAATCCCTTTATGTATGATAAATATATGAAAGCATATCCTGTTATAAGTGCTTTTTTAAGTAAAACTGGGAATAAATTTGACTATAAGAAATTTGATAGTAATTGGGATCGTTATAGCGAAATAGAAAAAATAAAATGGTTTGATAAGCATATTTTTGTTAATAATTTTGGATCAGGTATTTATGAAATCTGCATTCACTTTATGCCGGGAGATAAAATGGATGCATCTTACGTTAAAAGCGTGGCCGATGAATTTATTAATGAATATATAAATTTCTCTGAAGATAATTTAAAAAAGTATAATAGTGAGATGAAATTTATTAAAAATGATTCCGTGCATATTTACCCTGAGGAACAAGTTATTTCTAGAAGAGATATAGCTATTAAGTATGGTATCGTTGGATTTATTTTAGGAGGGCTTGTTGCTTCAACTATAATAATAATAACAAGTGTGGTGACTTTTTATGGCAGACATTAACTTTATTTATTATTTGTCTTGTTTGTTATTGCTGTTGTCCATATGTAGTATCTTTTTATTTAAATTTGATATTATGGAGCCAGCTAATATTTTTTTATTAACGATGACTGCCAGTTCTTTCTTTGGCGCTTTAAATGCTCAAAGATGGTCTCTATCCATTAATTATATAACCCTAATTATTGTTTTAGGAGGGTGCTTTAGTTTTTTTGCTGGTTGTTTTTTTTCCTACTATGAATTCAGAAAAATACCTGGACAAATTTTACATGATACGACTATAAGCATTGACAATGCAAACAAAAAAATATTTATTTTATGCATTATTTCCGTTGTTTTATTAGGCTTTAGCTTTAAAGAAGTGTATAGTTTGGCATTACAATTAGGGAATACTGGTGGCATAAGTACAATGATTGGTACTGTCAGATATCCTATGGAACGCCAAGAAATCAGTTTTTCTCGATGGATGTCTTATAGATCTTTATTTGTACAAAGCGTATGTTATGTTTGTATTTATATTTTTTTTGAATACTTCTTTAAAAAAAGAAAGCTTCATATTCAGTACTTACTCCCTACGCTCATTTACATCCCATTCACTATTTTGACAACGGGGAGAATGGATATCTTATTTTTATTAACATATATAGTTACTGTTTTTGCAATTTTTTACCTTAAAGAAAATCATTATTCTCCTCATTCCAAAAAAATCATTTGCTTGATACTCGTCTTATCTGGTAGTATCTTTATTGGATTATTTTTATTGTATGGGGTTTTTACTGGGAAAGTAATAACGGAAGAAAGAACACCTTTTATAATAATATCTCATTATATGGGATTATCATTTCCCGCATTCGATAGATTTTTAAGTAATATTCCAGTAGAATCATTTTATATTGGGAGTAATACTCTAACCGGTATCTATAATAATCTTCTTTCTCTTGGATTTCCCGTATCTAAGCCAAATATCTTTTTAGAATTTGTTGAATTTGAGGGAATTGATACTAATGTTTATAGCGCATTTAGACGATATATAGAAGATTATGGGATTGTTGGAATGATGAGTTTACTATTTACTATCGGAGCTATTTTCTCTGCGATATACAATTATATAGCATTGAGAAAAGTAAATAAGTATATATTTATCATGTACGCAACGTATACGTGGACTTTAGTCCTATCTTTTCATGATGAAAAATTCCTGATGGGAATTATTAATACGAATTTTATATATCATCTATTGATGTATTGGATATTATTTAATGTTTTTGATGAGGGGATTGTCGGTAGAGTGAAGCATGGTGTACAAATGTTTAAGGAGAAAAAATGATTAATGAGCAAAAGATAGGTATGGTAATTTTAAATTATAACGATAGTGAAACCGTAAAAGCGTATTATCAATTGATAAAGCAATATCAAAGTATTGACCACATTGTAATTGTAGACAATGCTTCTTCAGATGGGTCTTTTGATAAACTAAAGGGACTTGCAGGGGGTAATATTGATGTAATCCAAACCAATCAAAATAAAGGATATTCATACGGAAATAACTATGGTGCATGGTATTTAATGAATAATTATCATATTGATATTTTATTTATTTCTAATCCTGATGTGGAATATACGGAAGCTTTTTTGAAACAGATAGTTTTTGATATGCAAAAGCAGCATGCTCAAGCTGCAACAGGATATATGAAATTACCATATCATGAAATTATGACTCGATGCACATATACATATTGGCAAGAAATTATGGAATGTACTTTTCTTTTAAAGCACATTATCCCATTTAGGGGACCTTGTGTTAATCCAAATGAAGGTATTATAGATGTAGAATGGTTACCAGGATCCTTGTTTGCTATTGATGCAAATGTCTATAAAGAACTGGGAGGATTAGACGAAAATATCTTTTTATATTTTGAAGAGCAAATTTTAGGTAAAAAGCTTCTAGATTCTAATTATAAAATGATTATTAATACCGACATATCTTATTTTCATAACTCTGCCATATCTATCAATAAATCAATGAAAGAGGTCTTAAAAAGAAAACAGGCTTATAAATCAAAATATTATTTTTATTCAACATATCATCATATTGGAAAAATAAAAAAAGTAATAATGAAATTATTTTTTCACTATTCTATTTTTAGAGGAAAAATTCGTTGTTATTTTTAATGTTTAATATATTTGAGGTATAGGAACATAAATGGAACGTACTAAAATTTTAAAAAATATCTCATATTCTTTTGGAGCGAATCTCATATCCCTTTGTGTCTCCGTTTTTATGGTTATGTTCGTTCCAAAGTTTCTTAGTGTCAATGATTATGGCCTTTGGCAGCTCTTTTTATTTTATTTTTCTTATCTAGGTTTTTTACATTTTGGCTGGGAAGATGGTATTTACTTGCGCTATGCCGGAAAACAATTTGAAGAATTAGACCAAAAAACTTTTGCTGGACAATTTTATGGAATCACTTTTTTACAACTTTTCTTAGCAGCTTTTTTTACTGTTTTGGGGGAACTATTTGTAGATGACCCTATGAAAAAGTTGGCACTGATTTGTGCTGTATGGTTGGCACCTTTTATTAACTTTACGAATCTCTGTAACTTTATTTTACAGATTACTAATCATATCAAGGACTATGCGAAGTTTTTATTAACGGAACGAGTTGTGTTTTTCTTGGGTGTTAGTTTCTTTTTGTTAGTGCTTCATCGAAATGAATTTCGATATATGTATTATGCGAAGTTGTTTTCCACTATTAGCCTTACTGTCATTGGTATTTATCTGTGCCGTAGTCTTTTGGTCCCCCGATTTTACTCACTCGGACAGATTATCGAGGAGGCAAAAGAAAATCTGACTGTAGGCAGTAAATTAATGTTAGCCAATATTGCCAGCCTGTTGATTATAGGTATTGTTCGCTATGGCATTTCCGTAGGATGGGATGTGGCTACGTTTGGCCGTGTATCACTGACCTTAGGCATTTCTAATTTTCTCATGGTATTTATCACTTCGGTTAGTGTTGTCTTTTTCCCCATCATCAAGCGCATGGATGAAGACCGGCGTGCTTCGGCGTATAAGTCTATCAGAACCAGCTTGGATATCGTTTTATTTGCGACCTTGATTGGATATTATCCGTTAAAATCTCTTTTGGCCTGGTGGCTGCCGCAATATGCTGACAGTTTGATTTATATGAGTGTATTGTTCCCGGTATGCGTTTTTGACAGTAAATTAAGCCTTCTCATCAATACCTATTTGAAAAGCATGCGCCAGGAAGCGTTGATGCTAAAGATTAATGTGGTCAGCGTCCTCGTATCCCTGGTAGTGACTTTTTTTACTGTGCAGATTGCCCATGATTTGAATTTGACAGTCCTTTCTATAGTTGGCATTTATGCCTTTCAGTGTTGTTTTGCTGAGTATTTTATCAGTTATCTTCTCCAGATGAATCTGCGTACAGATATTTTGAGTGATCTTGTTATGTGTGGCATTTTTACGGCTAGTGGCTGGTTCTTTGATAATGTTTTCTGCATGATTATCTACGGTGGAGCGTATTTATCTTTTATATTCCTCCAACGTAAACAGGTAAAACGTACGATAGCTATGATTCGGGGAAATTGAATTCTTTATAAGCGATAGTTTTGATAAATGAATAACTTTATAGGTAACTTTTTAGATGTCCGTGGTCTAGACTATGGACATTCTTTTTATTTGAGAAAGTTCGTTTAAAGAGAATATATTCATGAAAAAAGGACATTTTGTGATATAATATAATCAATAAGGTTTTCTTAAGCGGAGGATAAGAATGAGGACTTTCAGTTATAAAAGATTATTCAAAAAACTGATTGATTTAGATATGACAAACAATGACTTGATGGAAAAAGCAAAAGTAAGTAAAAGCACCTTTTACAAAATGAAGAATGGGCAAAATGTGACTACGGACGTTTTGCTTAGAATTTGTAATGCGTTAGATTGTGATATTGAGGAAATAGTAGAATGTGTGAAAATTTAATATGAGGAGATCATGTTTTGAATAAAATTACAGGTGTTACGAGACGAGATATTTTTGATTTATTTAAAAATGGAATAACAGAAGATAATTGGTTAATACCAGAAGCTATAGTTTACCCTTATTATGGTCGACTTGATATTGTTGAATTTTTGAAAAGATTGTATAACTTAGCAGATTGGGAAAGTAAAGATTCAAGAGTTGATAATGCAGAAAAAGAAATCATAATGCACACACATAATGGCGATTACCCAGACGATTGGATATTCGAGGATGAAAGATTTCAACTGCTTGATGGTGAAGATAATATTTTGCTTAACTTTATTTGTGAAGTATTTCATCCAGAAGTGAGGGTTGAAAATGGAGTTTGGGAAAGATATTTAGAAAGAATAAATGCTTTACTAAGGGAAGATGGGTATGAGATAGTTGCCACCAGCAAATTGTCTGGAAGAGATGTCTTTAGCTGGAAAATATATAGAGTGAAGCCAGTTATGTATATCCCTTTTTCGGAAAGAAATAAACATCTTATAATAAATAAAAAAATTAGGATTAAGCTTCCTAATGTGGTGAGATATCAACTTTTTAAAGTGATGGATGAGTATAATGAAGTATTTTACTTAACAGATGAAACTAACTGGCATTATACAAAACGTAGTAGTGAGTATGTTTTAGAAGATATTAATAAATTTTATATACCAAAACATTATGTCGGTAAAGAACTTGTTGAAATAAAAGCATTTAAGGATTTTCAGGAGGGAAGTTCACCAGTAACTATATTCGATGTTATTGAAAGTTTTAGTAGGAATATTACTGAATATGAAAAATTTGAAAAAGAAATAAATACTATCTTTAAATTGAATGATATTGGTATAAAACTTAAGAGTGGAGAAATACATTCAACCAATAATAAAGAAATAGAACTTGATTCTTCTATAAGAATTGGTGAAGCAGGTATTGAAGAGTTAATTGCAACGGCGGATGACTTGTATAGAAAAGGGGAGTACTCTTACGCTGTTGAAAAAATATGGGATGCTTTTGAACGAATTAAAACTTATTATTATCCTACTTTGGATAAGAAAAAATCAGCAGAAAAAATCATTGATGATATAAGTTATGGAAATGAACATATCAAAGAAATGTTTGCTATTGAATTTAAAGCATTGACTGATATAGGAAACTCATATCGAATAAGACATCATGAAAAGAATAAAATAGATATTTCAAACGATTTATATTATGAATATTTTTATAAAAGATGCTTATCTTTAATATCTATATTGCTAAAAAATCTTTAAAGGAGAGAGAATTTTATGGAAACTGAATTATCAATTAAAAACAATCAGAGTAAGATGTCACAAATTATACAAGATTCAAATGGTATGTATTTATCAGTTTTACATGAAGTAGGGTTACCGACAGATAATGTTTTGTCTTCGTTGGACGAACGAAAAATTGCAATAGCAAATCTTCCATTTGTTATAGATAGGATGAATACTGAGTTGATTAAGGAATCATATTATTTGTCTAAGTTTTTTGTTGCAGTATCGACAGGTTTATTTGATGCAGCATTGAATTATTTGTGGGATGAGACGATTAAACAATTAAGAATCAGAGTGGTAAACGGAGATATTAGGTACTTCTATGATGTTGTAATAAGTGATGAGAGAAGAAAACAATTTACTTCACCAGAAGATTTATTGAAGTTAGATGATTTTGATTTAATTAAGGGGGCCTTGGAAATTGGTTTGATTACACAATTCGGGTATAAGCATTTAGATTTTATACGCTATATGAGGAATTGGGCAAGTGCAGCACATCCTAACCAGGCAGAATTAACGGGGTTAAATTTAATTTCGTGGTTAGAGACCTGTATCAAAGAAGTAATTGCAACCCCACCATCAAATATACAGATTAAAATTGGTCAACTATTAGCAAATATTAAATCTGAAGTGATCGATGATAGGCAAGCTTCAATGATAATTCCATTTTTTACCGAATTAAGTATTGAAAAAGCTGATGCATTGGCAAAAGGTTTTTTTGGTATATACATTGACGAAAAAACAAATCAACAGACAAGGAGTAATATAAATAATTTAGCACCTGAATTATGGAAAATAATATCTGAAGAAGTAAAATCGGATTTTGGTATTAGATATGCAACATTTTTGGCAAATGGAGATAACCAAACTAAAAATGAGGCAAAGAGATTTTTAGAAGTTGTGGGAGGAATGTCTTATTTGCCAGATACGGTAAAAGCTCCCATCATCAAAATGTCTTTAGACAATTTGATGATGGCTCATAATAGTTTTAATAATTTTTATAATGAACCTTCTTTTGCACGACAATTGCGTGCTGTAGTAGGTGATCATGGTACGATTCCTCCACAAATGAATTTCCAATATGTAAAGGTAATAGTGTCTGTATTCTTGACTAATGGGAGTGGAGAAGCATGGGCTGCGAACCCTATTTATATTGAACTAATTAAAAATTTTGATGCAAAGCAATCATTTATTGCATTGATTTCTTTTACGGATGAATTAATAAAGAGTAAGTTACAATTTTCTTTATGCCAAAAGAAGTTTGCAGAAATGTTAGGCTATCTTGAATCTAATATTACATCAGAAGGGGTTTTAGATTTATTGGAAGAAATTAGAGGTAGGGTAAAATCCTTATATGGTATATCTAATAATGATAAATTAAGTGATAAAATAAAGTTTTTTCAAAATAATTATCTTAAGTAATTTTATCCATCCATCTCTTTAGCTTCGTAAATTCCATAGTTTTTTCGTATTTGATAAAGTTGGTCCATAGTCGATTTTAAGGAAGAATCTCCTTGTAATTTGAACCGTCTTCTAAAGTTGAACCTAAAAATATAACTTTTGGAGGCGGTGCATTACTGGAGTACTTTTATTCTTGTTCTTTTTACTCTTGGTTCAAAGATTATGAATATTCAGGGGTTGAATCAGGTGATTACTTGGATTAGCAGTATTTCGTACGAGATATTTTTGTTGCAGCATGTGGTTATTCTCTATATGCTGGAAATTTGGAATCCATCAAATCCTTGGGTGGCGTTAGGTCTGCTGCTATTGACCCTTTTTAGAATTATCATAGGTGCATTTATTTTGCATCTTGTTGTAAAAAGAATAGTCAGTATTTCAGGAAAAACTTACAGCGTATTAAGGAGAGTTTGCACGATAAATTAAGTGAATTTTTTTAATTTATATTGTTGAAATAGCATTTGAGATGTCTGTGGCTTAGGCTATGGGCATCTTTTTTGTACCTATTTACGAAACGATTGAAGCTCATTGGATTAATTATGGTTATTTCTTGATATATCCCGATAATTGAATCATAATAGTTAATTAACGCAGACTTTGATTATTCGAAAATTGGCTTAATGATGCGGCTTATCAAGGGGATTAGCAGTAATTGAACTCGTGATGTAACGCGTTACGTATAGGAATAGAAAAGAAGAGAGATAAGAGGAGAAAAGATAAGACAATATACATAAGACAAGATTAAGATAAAATAATCAGAGACAAAAGATGATGAGATAAATGAGGACAGGTAAAATTATGCCGGGTTGATTTTTTTTGATCGATTGGATTTGATGTGTCGGGGTTCATTTTATGGTCATCATTTTTTGAGGCTTTTGTACTCTTTTTTGTCTTTCGTAAAGTTCCTTTCTGGAAGTGATTTTTTCCGGAAAGGGACTTTTTTTGTATTTCTGTGAAAGACAAATGTATTAGTTTGCGGATTTTTGAAAGTTCAGAAAACTTTAGGTTTTTGGATGTAAAAATTACCACTCAGAATGTATAAATAGGAAAAGATGTAAAACCGGATGAAATATGGAAAAAAACGAAATAAAAGAAGTGAAAAATCGAGGCTTTTCGTAAAAAGTTTGAAAAAAACTTTAGACGATTTGCATTTTTTTTGTACTAGTATAGTAGAGGGGTAATTTCGAAAGACATTCCCCAAGAAGAAAAAAGAGGTGCTGGCAATGAAAAAGTTACAATGGCTGAAAACGAAAGTAGGACTCTTTTTAGATCCCCGTATTCTTTATTTGATGAATCTTCCCAACGGCGATTCGTACATTGTCTTATGGTTCTTCTTAAAGGATATGGCCGGGATGGTCAATGACGACGGTAAGATTTACGTGTCGGAGACCGAGCCCCTTACGACGCAGCTCATTGCCAAGAGCCTGCACCGCCGTCAGCCTTTTATTGAAAATGGCTTGAAGGCATTAGAGCAGGTCGACCTCATCGAACGCGACGAAAAAGGGATGATCCGAATTATCATCTGGGATGAACTGCAAAGCTTTCATCGAGATGAGAGGCGAAGGGAGCAGACCAATGAACGGGTTCGCCGCTATCGTGAGAGGCAGCGCTTGGCTCAAGAAGAAGCTCAACAAGAAGGCCTTCCGGAAGAAAGTCCCATCGTCGAGACTTCCGGTGAAGAACATTCGGATACTCCGGAAGAAGAACCGGTTGCCCTGCCCATCACAAAGCTCGTCGAAGATACTGTCGTAGCTGAAAAGACGGGTGAAATGCCGCTGGAAGCGCTTCCTGCTACTGATGAAGGGGAAGAGTCCCAATCGGAACCGGAACGGCTTACAGGCGAAGCTGTGACGACGCCGAAGGCTGTGAAGGGCTATGCCTCGGTACAGACCTATCAGAATCTCTTTGGGCCCATGCAGGGCGATTTTGCACATCGATTGATCACCTTGGAAAACATGTGGGGCAGCGAATCCACTTGTACGGCCATTGAGATGGCTCACGAAAACAAGGTCAATAATATTAACTACATTGCCGCCATTTTGAAGAACAGCAACGGACGACCCATGCGCGGCAAACGAAAGGAAGATGAATTCCATGGCTATCCCAACTTTAATGAATACGTTGAAGGCGTGTTACGGGGCGAACCAGAATACAAACCCCATCTTCATCGAAATGGTGAAGGAAAGTCTGGGCTCCGACATATCGGTGACCCAGGCGGAGACCTTGGCTAAAAGAATTGTTTCATCCCTTAAATTTGCACCGTCCCTTGCCGACATTGTTGCCGAATGGCAGCAGATGCGAAAGGAGATGAACCGCCGCGTCTACGAGGCGACCCCTGTCTCCACGACGATGAGTCCGGAAACGAAACGGCGCGTGACGGAGACCATGGATCGGATCCGGGAAAACAGGCCCAAAGAATATGGCGTCATGAGTCCCCATGTGATGGAATTTGCCCGTCAGTTCTTCCCCGATATCAGCGAAGCGACAGCTAGGCGTAACTGCCTCGATATCATGAACTGCATGAGTACCCGGGAGTCTGAAATTGCGGCCGGAAGTCCTTACCGGACCTATATGGAATTGAATGATAACGGCATGATTACCTTAGTCATCCGTAAAATTGCATAAAGAAAGGAGATATTATGAACCAACTCTTTCGTTTCTTACGAAACCTCGACAAGAGGAAACTCATCTTCATCCTGCAAAGGGCCAGCGCCATCCTGCTTCCCATCAGGCCGTATGCCGAATGCGGACGGACCGACGTCTGTCCCTGCCCGGTGAAGAAACGGGCCATTCAGGGCATTGCCATCGGCGGCCAAACAGCCAGTGTAGAAATCGGAACGAGAAGTGAGTTTTAAGAAAGGAGCATTATGAAAGTCTATGTGAACGCCGGCCACGACCGGCAGCTTGATTCGGGCGCCGTCAATCCGCGCCTTGACCTCAGGGAATGTGACGCAGCCTATGAATTGGCCTGCCTCGTCATGTCCTATCTCGAAGATAACGGTATTGCCGTACGCTTCGGACAGAACGACAATCTCTATGCCGTCTGTGACGAGGCCAATAGTGAAGACTGCGACCTCTTTATTTCCCTTCATTTCAACGCCTTCAACGGCAGGGCCAGCGGGACGGAAACGTTGATCTCGGGCTCTACGGGAAGTTTGATGCTCGGGCACTGTATCCAGTCCAACTTAAAAGCCGTCTTGAACCTCCCGAACCGGGGCCTCAAAGAACGGCCGGGGCTCTTCGTCCTGCGCAGCACCATGATGCCCGCTGTCCTCGTCGAAGTCTGCTTCATCGACAACGACTGTGACTGGCGCCGCTACGAGGCCTATAAAGATGCCGCGGCCAGGGCCATTGCCACGGGCATTATGCAGTACCCCGTCCAGATGAAAGGGGCAGCCCTCTGGGGCGAAGCTGCTTGACCTTGTTTGACGTAACGGGTGCATACCCGATTCACACATAATTTTTAAAGAAAGGAGGCATGAACCATGGCAGAACGCAGTGCAGTGTCCAGCAAATTGAAGCTGGTCTTGTCCTATCCGGACGAATACGGCGAAACGCGGAGCAAATCGGTACTGATGCGCAACCTCGTCGTCGGAGCCGACGCAGCCAGTGTCATCACGGCTGTCGATGCAATCGGCACCTTGTACGAAAATCCCATCGTGACCGTCCGTGAAGTCGTCGAAAACGAGATCACGGGCTAAGGAAGGGCCTTCGGGTCTTCCGGAAATCTAAACAGAAAGGAGAGAAGAAAATGGCTATTAAATCGGAAACGAAAACGCTGCGCCTGACCTTCGTCGACGGCATCAATAAGAACGTCAGCTATTCCATCGCTTCGCCGAAGGCAGACCTGGACAAAGCAACCGTCGATGCTGCAGCCAATGCCATCGTCGATGCAAAAATCTTTGCGACCGACGACGGCGGCAACCTGATGGCTTTGAAAGACAGCCAGATCGTAACACGTAAAGTCGAAACGCTCGAATAAGCGTGACAGCATACAGGGGGATACCTTGGGCGGCATGTGCCGCTCAGGGTATTTTCCGTATCTGAATTTTTGATGAGAAATGTGAGGAAGTAGTGAGGGGTGTTTCTAATCTAAAAAATTTAAGTAAGGAGTTGATTGTATGACGGTCCAGTTGAGACACTGTGTCCGTGCGGCACAACGCGGCGATACCTTGGCAATGGAAGAAGTGATTCGGGAATTTGATCCCTTCCTCTGTAAGCTGGCTAAGGCATATCAGGAGGAATATCAAGATTATTATCAGACTTTTGGTGAAGCCCTTTCTACGGCGTATCAGGGGGCCCTTCAGTGCATTTTTAAGTATGATTTGGATCAGCCGGAGTCCGTGACTAAAGTGATGGTAGCTTCGGTTTATAATCAATTTCGTCGCGAAACGTATCAGCATACATGCTATCATAAAAAAATTAAAAAAAATATCTTTGATAAGGATACCGTGACGGATTTACCCGAAAACGCACTGGCTTCTGAACGCTATTGCCCGGAACATAAATACTTGCAGACCGAAATAAGCCTGGAGCTGGATCAGACCTTAGAGATATTGCCGGAACTTCATCGAGAGATGATTGTGAAGCATGTCATTGACGGCGATTCCTACAGTCAGCTGGCAAAAGAACACTGCCTTAGCAAAGCCGGTGTCGGATACCAAGTAAAACAGGGGTTGTCAAAGTTGAGACGTCATATGACAGAGAAAGGACCGGTTGGTTAGGTTGAATCACATATAGAGAAGCCTTGGATTTATGAATAATATCAGCATAAATCCAAGGTGTTTTTGCGTTTATCCGATAAATGGTCGGTGGTTAGATAATGGGCCATATGGTATAATAAAATCATTATGCGGTATTTTTACAGGAGGTTTGCTTTATGTATGATTATCTGATTGTTGGCAGCGGTTTGTTTGGGGCTGTTTTTGCCCGGGAGATGACGAATGCCGGGAAGTCTTGCCTTGTTTTGGAACGGCGCGACTATGTCGGCGGCAATGTGTACTGTGAGGAAAAGGACGGCATTCACATTCACAAGTACGGCGCTCATATTTTCCATACGTCGAATAAGGTCGTGTGGGACTATGTCAATCAGTTCGTGGAATTCAATCATTACGTCAATTCGCCGGTGGCCAATTATAAGGGGGAATTGTACAACCTTCCCTTTAATATGAATACCTTCACCAAGATGTGGGGCGTCCGCACGCCGAAAGAAGCGGCGGCCAAGATTGCTCAGCAGCGGGAAGAAGCAGGAATCACGGATCCTCAGAACCTCGAAGAACAGGCTATTTCCCTCATCGGAACGGATATCTATACGAAACTCATCAAAGGCTACACGGAAAAGCAGTGGGGACGGCCCTGCACCGAAATTCCGTCTTTCATCATCAAACGCCTGCCCGTACGCTATACCTTTGACAACAACTATTTCAATGACCGCTATCAGGGCATTCCCATCGGCGGCTATAATGTCCTCATCAAGGGACTCTTAGAAGGCATTGAAGTCCGGACCGGCGTCGATTATAATGCCTCGCGCAGCGACTATGAAGGCATTGCCAAAAACATCGTCTATACAGGTCCCATCGATGAATACTTCGGCTATCAGCTCGGCCGTTTAGAATATCGCGGCCTTCGCTTTGAAACGGAGCGCTTGGAAGAAGAAAACCATCAGGGTGTGGCTGTCATGAACTATACCGATGCGGAAACGCCGTATACGCGTATCCTTGAGCACAAGCACTTTGAATTCGGGACCCAGCCCGTAACCTATGTAACCAAAGAATATCCGGCCGACTGGGAACCGGGCCAGGAAGCCTACTATCCGATCAATGATGCGCCCAATCAGGCACTCTATGCAAAGTATGCCGCCCTTGCCGAAAAAGAGCAGAACGTCATCTTCGGCGGCCGCCTGGCAGAGTATAAGTATTACGATATGGACGACACCGTCGAAAGTGCTTTGAAGATGGCCGATAAGGTCTTGGGACGATAATTGACGGTGTAAATTTTTTATGAAGGCGAAAGCGAGTTCTATGCCGTAGAACTCGCTTTTTACCGGATTTTGACTGATGAGGAAGTATCGATTAGGAAAGGGTGCAATAAGTGGCTGAAGAAATGAATGAGTTGGATGAACGCAATGGAAAATTATTGATTTCAATTTTAGTGCCTTGTTACAATGAAGAGGCGGTTTTGCGGGAGTTTTATCGTCGTACGGCAGCTGTCATTGACGGGATTCCGTCTTATGATTTCCAGTTTATGTTTGTCAATGATGGCAGCAAGGACGGGACCCTCTCGATCATGCACGAGCTGCGGGAGAAGGATGACCGCGTGTCGTACGTCAATTTGTCCCGTAATTTCGGCAAGGAAATCGCTATGACGGCGGGTATCGATTATTTGACCGGTGATGCGGCCATCATCATGGATGCCGATTTGCAGGATCCTCCGGAACTCATCCCCGAACTGATTCATTGGTGGGAACAGGGCTATCAGGACGTCAGTGCTAAACGGCGCAGCCGTGCCGGGGAAACCTTTTTCAAGAAATGGTCGTCCCATGCCTTTTATACGATCCTTCAGAAACTGTCTAATGCGCCCATGCAGCGTGACGTCGGTGATTTTCGCCTCCTCGACCGCCAGTGTTTGAACGCCCTGCGGATGATGCGTGAATCTCAGCGATACAATAAAGGCCTTTTCAGCTGGATTGGCTTTGAAAAGAAGGAAATCCTCTTTGACCGTGACGCCCGGGCTGCCGGCAAGACGAAATGGAACTATTGGAAACTCCTCAACTTGGCCATCGAAGGCATTACCAGCTTTACCACGGCGCCCTTGCGGGCTGCAACCTATGTCGGTATTTTCCTGGCCTTTATTGCCATGATCTACATGTTGTTTATTATCGGTCGGACGATTCTTTTTGGCGAAGACGTGCCGGGCTATCCGTCCCTCATTTCAATCATCCTCTTCATCGGCGGCGTCCAGCTCTCCTTCCTGGGCATCATTGGGGAATACCTGGGACGAGTCTTCAATGAAAGCAAATTCCGGCCTCTTTATTTGGTGCAGGACGTCAATGGTGACCGGGTCATGAATCAGGATAAGGTTAGGGACGTTTGTAAATACAGCAAGTAATTCCAATTTTATAGCTGTAATAAGGTAGCTAAATGAATTCCTATAAAGAAAAATTATCGAATTTTTAGTTTATAGTTTTAGATAAGGCATTGAACAGGAGGAACGAGAATAGTGCGAATTAATGAAACATTTGAAAATAAAATTGACGGGAATGATTTTATAAGGAGGGTAACTTATATCATTCTGTTCATTTTAATTTCAGTAATGATGTTTAAGTTAAATAGACCTACTCCGTGGGTAGTAGATGATTTACTTAAATCTCAAGCTGCGATGAATATGCAGGGGTTGAATGATATGTTTCAGCATGGGAAAAACTTTTACCTTCATTGGGGTGGTCGCGTATGGGGAGAAATATTTGCTCAGGCATTTTTAATGATTCCTAAAAATATTTTTGATATTATCAATACTATTGGCTACATGATTTTATTAGTATTAATGCAATGGAATATTCTGGGAAAATGGAAATTTGATCCGGTTATACTTGTTTTTATTCATTTTTCCTTGCTTCTCTGCCTTCCTGTATTTGGGCAGGACATTCTCTGGATTTCTGGATCGGCAAATTATATGTGGGCGTCTCTTTTGCCTTTACTGTTTCTAGGAATATGGAGAAGTTACCAGGTTAACCTAGATGAAAAAATTAATCATCCTATTAGTATATGTTTTGTTTTTGTTCTAGGAATTTTTGCTGGATGGTCTAATGAAAATGTTTCGGTTGGCTTAGTTGCGATAGTTGCTGGATATATGTATATCTACAGATCGAAACTTAAAAAGATTCCTAGCTTTGCTTATGCCGGGGGGATTGGGCTTGTTTTAGGATCTTTAGTACTATGGTTAGCTCCGGGAAACTTCGTTCGATTTGCTTTTGAAAAGCATTCACATTCACCTTTCCATATAGCTAATATGGTATTGAAAAATATCTGGGCATTATTCGATCCTGCAGCTACGCTATTTCTAGTTATTCTTTTTGTCATATTATTAGTTGGTAGTATAAAAATAAAAAAAGAAACTGCCATTATTATCTTTTTAGGAGCTGTTATTTCTTCGATTGCCTTTAGTGTAATAGGGAGAATTGATCATAGGGTCTTTTTCGGCCCGGTTATGCTGATGATCATTGCTTCAGGCATTCTCTATGAACAATGGAATCAGACTCTGGAAATCCGGAAAATAAAATTTTTGATAATGTGTATCCTCTTCTTGGGCTGTATTACTTTTTATAGTGACGCAAAAAACGGGATTAATGATTATGCAGCTCAATGGAATGACAATCAAAAGATAATAAAAATAGAAAAAGATAAAGGAAATCTAGATGTCTATGTAAATCCAATTTTTCCTAAAAATAAATTCTGTGCTACTTATGGATTAGATGATATTAAGCCAAAGAATCAAAACAAGCATTGGCTAAATACAGGTGTTGCCAAGTATTTTGGATTGCGGACTATTCAAAGTGTTCGTGTAGAAAATAAGTAATTGATGAGTAGCCTGTGAATAAAGAGGAATGGGCAGATTATATTGAAATATGTGCTGCCGTCTATTTGCTATGAAATCGATTATAACTTGATTGAACAGATTCAAGCGGCTGACCGTGAAGGCAAAACCGAAATGGTCCTTCGCGTGCCCAAAGGAGATAACCGCGATAACTGGCCTCATCCTATGTATATGGGTGGGAATATCAGCCGGACCCTCTATAAACACGGCCTTATCTCACGGAACATCAAAATTGAGATCCAGCCCGATCCGGCCATGAATGAACAATATCATATTGCCATTCCTAAGTAGGGATGGTGGGGAATACAGGAGACTTGCCTTTTGATGGGCGAGTCTCTTTTTTCGCTTGGACAAATGTCGGGAGGACCTCTTTTTCAGGGAGAACTTTTAAAGAAAAGTGCTTCATAGCGACGGCATCGTCGGAAAGTATTTCAATATACGACAAGGGACTTCAAAAATATGGTATAATATGAATAGATTCATGGATTTTATACCATTTAGCCCCGATGTGATGAAATGGCAGCCTTTGAGGATTTTTGAAAGCTAATTTCAGCGAAAAAGCAGAAAACAGCCGAAAAATAAAATCCGCCCCGCAAATGGCCTTTTCGATGGTGTAACGAAGTCATTTGTAAGAGGCTGTTAAGGACGATTGAACAAGCTCCTTTCTTGGTGAGAAAGGAGTTTATGTAAGGAACCCCGCAAGGGGACGGAAACTTTATTAACATTATTATTCCTCCTTTTGGAATACAGTTTAGACCCATAATCCCCGAAAGGGGACGGAAACTTTCTGTCCCTTACCTTGATTATATTATATCAAGGTTAATTACCTTAAACCCCGAAAGGGGACGGAAACTATTCAGTCTTGATACCTTTGACGGAACAAAGTTCCGACGTTAAGAAACACAATCCTCGCAAGGGGACGGAAACTTATACGGAGAAACCCATACTTCTACTTCGTGACCGAACGTTAATTACCTAAAACCCCGAAAGGGGACGGAAACCGATTTTGAGCGGCGTCATAAACTGTCTCGTTCCTGTGTTTAGAACCTGAATCCCCGAAAGGGGACGGAAACTCGTCACACATTGGGAAAGGGTGACAACACGCCGCCGAGTTAAATACTCCTTTCTTTGTGAGAAAGAATCTAATGCAGCGAATCCCCGCAAGGGGACGGAACCCGCGCTGCCAAGTCTACGACCACTGGGAAGCTTTCATCATTAAAACCTTAAACCTCGTAAGGGGACGGAAACCCCATATGGACGCGCACGGTTGTCCGTTCGCTCTTTTTGATGTTAAGAACCATAATTCCCGGACCTACTTGGACTCCTTTCTTGGTAAGAAAGGAGCTAATAAATAGGGGACGGAAACTCATCGAGGTGTGGATCATACGGGCAACTCATCCAGTCGTTAAGAAACACAATCCCCGGATGTAATGTGACTCCTTAAAAAAATGGTATAATGACTTTAGAAAAGGTGTTAATGGCTTGTGTTTTGTTATAATCTATGATGGTCTAGTAAGGTTTAAAGAATCTTGATGGAACGAACAGGAGGGGAGAACATGGTACAGGCTATTGAGGTGGCAAGGTTTTTTATCAATATTGCCAATACGATCCCCACAGACGATTTGATGACCAACATGCGAGTGAATAAGCTCCTGTATTTTGCACAGGGAGAATGTTTACGGCAGTTAGGAAAGCCTCTTTTTGATGAGGATATGGAAGCTTGGGATTATGGCCCGGTGGTTCCTTCTGTCTATCGGACCTATAAAGAATTTGGACGAGAACCGATAAAAGACGGTGTTGGATATCAGGACACGTTTTCTGAACAGGAAAAAGATGTTTTGTTTGATGTCTTGAGCTACTATGGCCAGTTTTCTACATCGGCACTCGTTGCTTTGTCGCGTCAGGTACAGTCACCATGGACTGCAGCACACAAAAATGGTGATAAGCACGCTAAAATATCGAAAGAAGAGATTAAAACCTTCTTTACAAGTAAGCCGCCCATCCCAAAATTCACCATTCCTTATAAAGAAACAGACTTTGTAGGGTATAGAGATAAAGACGGATACCTAGTTCTTCCTCAGGAATGGGATGAAAATGCAGCGTGTGATGATTTTTGAAGCGAAAAAACAGAAGAAGGCGGAAAATAAAATCCGCCCCGCAAATGCCATTTTCGACGGCGTAGTTAAGCCATTTGTAAGGGGTGCTGTTAAGAACCTCAATCCCCGTAAGGGGACGGAAACGAATATGTTTGAATAAGTACCTTGCAAGCTGGGAGAGTTAAGAACCATAATCCCCGAAAGGGGACGGAAACTCAATGTGCAGCGCCTGAACCATACGAGCATTAACGAAGTTTAGAACCTTAATCCCCGTAAGGGGACGGAAACCCATCTTTCAGCTTTCGTGTTACTGGAATCTTAGCCCGGAGTTAAGAACCATAATCCCCGCAAGGGGACTGAAATCGTAGAAACTATTTATTAATGATGTACAGCAATGTTGGTTACGGTACTATCATCTTCGGGACTGCTGTTATGGCTGCTCCTAGGGAGCTTTGCGGGATGATCTTGCGGTTGTTTGACAATACTTGGTGGAAAACGTATACTTGAGATAAGTTGAGGTAATGCGGAGGTTTGAAAAAATCGCCTGTGAACCCACTTTGGGAGCGGGTACTGGGAGATAGGGTTACATTACCAAAATCCCCGTAAGGGGACTGAAACGCGCAATACGCGAGCCAGATTAATGTACGGAGCCAGCGACGTTACATTACCAAAATCCCCGTAAGGGGACTGAAACCGCCAAACAAGTTTGGTCAGCCATACTAACAAGACCGTTACATTTTTTTGGAAAAGGATTCTATCAATAGGGGCCGGTATGCTGCTAGGCGCAAAAATGAAGAGTGCATGAGAAATGCCGGTACGGGCATCTGTTTTGTGATGCCCGGTACCGGCATTTGTATATTTTGGGTTATTCTATTGATTCACGGGGAAGGGTGAAATGATGGTTGTCAGTCCTAAATGGAGGCGCTCCGGAGCATACATTGAGATTTGCTTTTTCATGGGGCAAGGCTTTTTATGACAGATAGGAAAGGTATGATCGATTGAACCGGGTGTAAAGAAAGGGCTATCAGGTAAGCTGAATATTTGACAGGGACATATTCTGTCGTGGTGGTTCTGTATAATTGATCTTATAACAGCCATGGAATTCGTGAAAAATTCGCCAATGGGGAGGATAGGGTTATGACGGTATCGAGATTTCGTTTTTTGGAGCATGATTTCCCCCGTTTATATGATTGCTGCGTCTGGGCTGAGCAGGCTTCCGAGGCTAAGGAGGCCATGGATGAGATGCGCCGGGCCATGAGATGGATGATTCATGATTTAGGGGCTGCCTATCTGAATTTGTTTCAGGGCATCAATGAATTAGAAGAAAATCAGTTCGTGGATCAAGGCTTGAGCCGCCATTTCCATGAGGTTCGCCGTATGATCGAGCCCTATGGCCGGGAGGATGGGGATGTGCCGTCGTGCTTGGCCCGGTTGTTGATCCTGACGGTAGCCTATGGGCTGTATAAGGGGAAATCCTACAGGCCGGAAGACTTTTTACCCGCTGATGTCCCCGCTGTGAGCCGCTATTTGGAACAGGGAGAAAGGCCGTCCGAGGTCACTGGATGCGTCGCGGCAGGTGCCGTCCCTGTCCCGCCGGGTTTTTGAAACGCCAAGTGCCTTCCGGCAGCGGATAAAGGCTATGGAGCCCGTGTATATCGGCTGCGCCATTCTTAATCCCCCTCTGGACGGCGACGGGTATACGGACAACTGTTTCTTGCGATACCATATCGATCATAATCCCGATATCCAATTTTCGCCTGTCGAAGCTTTTTATGTGACCGGCGTGAGCGATGATACGGTCATCGACGGGGATTTGGTGGCAAAGTTGATGATGTATGACGATGAGGTCTGCTGTGATTACAGCCGGGTGTATCTGAAGCATGGCGACGAGTTGCTTGCCGTTCAGCCTCTCTGTTGGGATCCCTTTCCTTATGAAACGGAGGAAGCCTATGATGAAAGGATCAGCCGCATGCCTTTGCTGCCCTTTGGCTGCGCTAAGGCTGTCCCCGATGACTATGATGCCGAGACGGAGAGGCTGCCCTTTTATATTTGGGCTTTTTGCGATTATGCAAGACCGATCTTTGAAAATTTATTGTTGGCCGATACCCGGGTTCATATTCCCTGTAATCGCGAGATGGCAAAAGAGATTTCTTCTTCCCAGGAGCCGTTCACCCTTTTTTTGAGGCTCCATACGATCGACGATGCTGCTGAAATTGCGTTGTGGCGAGACGATGTCGGTGAGGTCTTCTGCGGCCGGTATGAGACTACGCAGGACTGGATGTATGCTAAATGGTACGCTTATTTCTATCGGGAGGCCGTTGACCTGGGAAGTCCCGGCGCACAATTCACTTTGGGACAAATGTGCGGCAGCGATTACGAGCAGGCCTTTTCTTGGTTCCAAAAGTCAGCCGACCAAGGCCATGACAGTGCGCAGAATCAGTTAGGGCTCTGCTATTATGAAGGGAAGGGCGTCGAGCAGGATTACCGGAAAGCTGCCGCCTGGTACCAAAAAGCAGCCGACCAAGGTTATGATGTGGCACAATATCATTTAGGGAACTGTTATTATCACGGAGAAGGCGTCGAACAAGACTATGGAAAAGCCGTTGCCTGGTATCGAAAAGCGGTGGAACGTGAATTCCTCAACCCTTGGGCAGCCTGTCAGTTGGGCAACTGTTATCGTCACGGTACCGGCGTCGAACAAGATCGTGAACAAGCCATAAAATGGTATAAAAAAGCAGCCATGGATTACGAGTTCGATGAAGAACTGCAGGAACTCGTACGGCAGGCCTTAGCCGAGATAAAGACTTCTGAGGTGAAAGGAACATAAGATTTCCGATGGCTGCGGTGGGCCGGCGGCCAAACTGTCCGGGAATGCGAAAGAAAAAGTGAAGGTGCCTTTGAGGATGCGTATTCGGCAAGATGTGAATGGCAGACTGTGAGCGAATTTCTAGGACTGAGGAAGGCGGGTATTTTAAAACCCATAAAAGGATGTTCTGAATCATATTAAGGGGAAGCGGAAATACTTTCTGACGGGGACGTTTGGGGCCTCAATTTTCTTTTCGTTACGCAATGACTATTCGCGTAATCGCGATAATTAGGATACCATTCTTTTTCAACCATAGGAGGGTGAAGCTGATGAAGAAGATAACGATGCGTCGGATGATCGGTTTTGGGTTTGGATTTATGCTCCCGAAGATCGTAAAAACGGTGGTAAAAATTGGCGTGATTTTGGGAATCGGGTATTTGAGTACCCGAGGCTATAAGAAGGTAAAAAACAGCGCTTGAGATAGAGGCATTTTTGGAAGCGGGGAATCGTATTCAGACTTATAGGGGGGAAGTCAATCGTCTTTTTGTTCGAAAGAAGGTGTTACTCGGCATGTCTGATTATATGGAGAATTATTACGAGCTTTTAGGTGTTGACCCCAAGGCATCCACGGAAGAGATTCACCGGGCCTACCTTGCCTTAGCCAAAAAGTATCATCCCGATACGACCTCTCTTCCCCGGGCTGAGGCAGAAAAAAAGATGGCCTTGCTGCAGGAGGCCTATAGTGAACTGGCCAATCCATATCAACGTGAGACCTATGACTTCCTGTTGGAAGTTGGTGACCCCTTTGAAAATGAGGTGTTTCTTGACAACGAAGAAGAGTACTGCGTTAACGCCTACGCTGAGGACTTGCATAATCATGCCGCATGGCTGTTAAAAGTGTTTGCCGACAATTTTCAATTTGAAGCGGGGAATGAAGAGAGCAATCAGAGCTCGCTAAAGAACTTTTTTGGCATGTTCCTTCGCGAGGAGGACAAGTTTATTGAATATATAGAAAAATCGTCGCATAAAAGAATGGAATATTTGAAGCCTGCTTTTTGGGTCTACTATCAGTTTGGCATTGCCTATACGTATACCCACGACAAGAAGCAAGCCATTCCTTTTTTAGAAAGAGCATTAACCTTTGTTGATCCTGACGATGCGGATGGTGAGAAAGTCAGGCGATTATTGGCTCAAGTGAAAGATCCCAATTTCAAAGGCTTACCTGATGAACCAAAAAGAAAGCCTTGGCTTTCGCGAGTGGTTGCTTTTGCAGTTATCTGCCTGATTATCGCCTCTTGTGCAAAGTAAGCCGGGACGTCCCTCATGAGAGGTGCTTATATGAAAACGAATAAGGGATGACAGAGTATAAAAGGACTTGTCTTTTTGAACTGCCTCTTAAAGTTGGACCTAAAAATCTAACTTTAAGGGGTGGTTCATTTTGAAGACGAGTCTTTTTTTGCGCCCGATGAGGGGCGAATGCCTTATGGGACCGGGAGAAATGGGATGTATAGGAGGCAAGATAGGCTTTAGGCACGAAATGAGAAGCTAGCGACGCCATTGACATATGCCATGAAGTTATGTAGTTCAACTATATTTTAATATATGTTGTAGTTATTAAATCTAGGGTGGAGATAAATACGGGTTAGTAAATAATTTGCTATGCAATAGATTGGCAGGATGAGTGAATCAATCAGTTGCCATTAGTCATCGCATAGGGTATGGATAATAATCTTGAGGGAAGAGCGTGATAGCGATTATAAACACATACGTATAAACTCAAAAAAAATGTACCCACATAAAACTAGAAAATTATGCTAAAAGCGTATCATAATATGTTAAAATAAATATAATAGTGTCATCACTACGGGAATGTTAATATGGAAGCGGGTGAAAATATGATTACAACACTGAATATACATAACTTCCGGTGTTTTCAGGATTTGTCGGTGACCAAGTTGGCCCCGATTACGCTGCTGGGCGGACGGAATAATTCCGGGAAGTCCGCGATTTTGGAAGCTATTTTTTTGTCGTTTAGCTATTGGAATGGGAACGTTTTTTCAGCATTGGCTGCTAGCCGCAGCAGTAATGGGCAATTACCCTCACCGGAACGGATTTGGAATCCCTTGTTTTTCAATTTTGAGAAAACAGATGAATTTTCGTTGTCGGTAGAGCAAGATAACGGCAAAACATCGGTATTGACGATGAAGAAAGTCCCTGATGAAAATGTCAGCCTTGATATTAATACTGAGCTTGTGTCTGGTATTTTTAAGCAAGGATATGCTTTGCAGGATTTGGATCACTACTTTTTTGCCTTAGAGTATACGCATACCGAAGAGAATCAGACTATTCAGGGAAGATACTCTTTCGAAAATACACAGATTCGTAATATGCCTAGTTCTGATAATCCAAAAAAAGATTATGCATCTTTTGTGAAGGTAAGCTTTTATAGAAATCTGTATATTCCAGATAACGGGGCGATTGCCGAATGGGTCGGTAAGTTTATCTTAGACGGACGGAAAGAGGATTTATTGGCTGTCTTACGCCTCTTTGACGGGCGGATTTCAGATATTATGACTTTGGTAGAAAACAACCTTCCTTATGTGTATGTTACCTTAGCCGATGGCATGAAAATGCCGATTACCTATATGGGCGATGGAATCAATAAGGCGCTGAATTTGTTGTTAATTATCTTGACCAGCCCCAATGGGATTGTGCTGCTCGACGAAATCGAAAACGGATTCCATTACAGCGTCTATCCGAAGGTTTTACGCGCCTTGTACGAAGCGGCCTTAGGCATTCATTGCCAACTAGTGATTACGACCCACAATGCCGATATTTTGCGACAGTCTGTTGCTGTGATGAAAGCGTTGAATCAGTTGGAGGCTCTTAGTTATCAACGTCTCAGCGTTTCTGACAAAGGGCGAAAAGCCTATGCCTTCTCCGGTGATGAACTGGAAGTGGCACTAGATGCGGAATTGGAGGTGCGGTGATATGCCTAAAAAGGGCGACTCCATAAAACTTATACCGAAGATTCCCCATGTCATCTTGTGTGAAGGCCGGGATGAAGAACTTTTTTTGCGCTGCTATGTGTCCCATCTTGTTGAAGGCAAAGTGGTTCCGGATACCTTCAATATTATCAATTTGGGTGGAAATGAAGAATTGCAAAGGAAGCTGCGTGTCCTCCACTCCGTAGAGCATTATGATCATATGCAAGGATTTCTGATTATACGAGATGCCGAAGCCAGTGCTGTCAATGCGGCCCAATCCCTTCAGAAGAGTATGAATGCGGCTTTCGGGATTGATATTCCGCTGGACGGGCAATTTGTTCAAAATCCTGACGGCATATGCTTCGGCTTTGTACTCCTGCCGGGTAAAACTACTGAGGGAGACTTTTGTGACGGTACTTTAGAAGACTTGTGCTGCCAGATTTTAAAAGAAAACCCTAATGAATTTTCAGGGGAAGATTTATTGACGCTATCTAATTCTTATTTATATACAGTTGAACATGAACGGGGAACCTCTTTGCGGACAGCTCATAAAAATAAATTGCACGCCTATTTTTCAGGGACCGATCGCTTCGTAGGTATGAAGATTGGAGAAGCGGCTCGCGCAAAGTGCTTTGATTTTTCCAGTCCGGCCCTGGGTTTTTTGAAAAAGGCCCTCATAGAACTCTCGTCATCGGATGAAACATGAGATTCGGACTTTCTGCACCGATGATTTGAAATGATATGTCGCGCCTTTTAGGGGTACGTGGATTGAAGCATCAACCCGGCATACATATTCAATGGAGAGAGATGTCGTGCCTCTCACGGGGCACGCGGATTGAAACGGTTCGGTCGTTATCGGTGAGCTACAGGCCATGGTCGCGCCTCGCATGGGGCACGTGGATTAAAACGATTGAAGTAAAAATAGGAGATAACAGAACGAAGAGAAGACTTGCCTTTTGAAGGGGCGAGTCTTTTTTTGCGCCCGATGAGGGGTAAATGCTTTATGAGACCGGGAGAAATGGGATGTATAGGAGGCAAGATAATTTTTGTGAGCCATGACATATTCTGTCAGGGAAGTTCTGTATAATTGAAAGAAAGGAGCGAGTCCTTTGGGCGTCGGCATGATGCGGCTACCGATTGTTGAGAGGTGCGATGGGTATCGAGAGGCTGGCGCATGGGGACTCATTGGTAGAGGTGTATTTTGAGATGAGGTGATTCTATGGATATGGAACGGAAGAGACATATTCCTTTGAAGGGTACTGACAAGACACAGGGGGAGATGGTTACCATGCATATCGTGGGAGATACGAAAGAGCGTACTTCGGATGGGAGTGGGCAGCCGCGTGAAGGCAATTTGAAGGTTCTCGACGGGAACTTTCATGACGCCGGCATGGAGCGCGGCGCAGAGGACGACTTGATGGAAGATCTTGTGGCTGCGATTCATGATTTCGTGGAAACCGCGTCTGAAGAGGATTTGGCTTCCTTTCAGCGCTTGACGGAGGCCATGGAAGTCGTGCTGGAAGAGCTGGAGAAATGGCTGGACGCCGTGGATGAAGCGGAAAAGGGGCGCCAATATGAGGCTTTCCATTTGGGATTTGAGCAGATGTTGGAATCGGCCTTAGCCGACGATGGCGATGAGATCTTTGCCGGTTTGGATCGAATTTTGGATTATTTTGACGAGGAATGTTGCTTTAGAAATCGAGATGCCTTTGATCGATATTTTGATTCTAAGGACCGAAAAGGCTTTACCCTTTAGCGTGAAGGGCATGATAAAAAGGAGGTTGGGGCCATGTGGCCAATCGCGGCGCTGATAGTAGGGAAATTTATTTATGACTTGAATAAGGCCTGCAACATGGACGAAGATTCGCGGCGACGCATGATGAAGGCCTTTCAACGAGAAACGGAGGCCCGGCTGTTGGTGAGGCAGAAATCGCAGGAATTAGAGGCGGCCTTAGAGCGCATCGTTCAACGAAAATGGGGGACCCTTTCTAATTTCCGCCGCTTTGTGGATCTCTATCAGCAGATCATCGAAATTGATTTCCAGGCCGAGAAACGGAAGGGGGAATTAGCCCTTATCCCTTTGAAAAAAGACTACGTCGATGGTCTGCAGCGGATGGCCATCATTCCCAAGGGCCAATGTACCGATTCCGAGGTGATGATGTCCCTCTTGAAAGGCGGGCTGGGCCGGTCGCTGTTAGACGACGCCGAGCAGTTTCGCGCTGAGTCGGTGAAGCAGCTGCGGGCGGCCGGCGTGGTCTACGGTCAGGCGGAAAATATCGCCAAAGCCATCGATATCATGATCGGTCAGTGTGAAACGATTTCTTCGGTCATCGCCGGGCTGAACCTGCTGCTGGCCAAAACAATTCGGACTTCTGAGGCCTTGATCGAAGAACGAGGCAGTGACCCGGATCGTTACACCCGGGAGGATCGGGACGTTTTGATGACCTGTATGAATGTAGTCGATGCTTTGAAAAAGATAATTGATGCGCCGGTGGTAACGAGAGACGGGCAGCTTGCCCAAGAAATCATGACGACCATCCGCTTGGGGAAGGCATACGCCGAGGCTGTGAAAAAGACAGGTTAGGAGATGACGATGATGAAACGATTACGAATCGATGCGGAAAAATGCACGGGATGTGGGACGTGCCTTGCTTTTTCGGACTATATTGCCGAAGGCTCGGACGGCAAGGCCCGCGTAAAACATAGCGGGAAGATCGAGGACCCCAAGGTTCTCGCAGCGGCTCAGGAAATGGTCGAACTCTGTCCGGAACAGGCCATTGAGCTCCGCGATATTCAGGCAACATCCTTACGCGACGTGGGAACACAGGCGATTGTCGAACAGTTGAAGAAGGCCTTATCGAGTATCGAGATTCCCGGTCCGACGTCTTCCGACTATGACTTTGACAAGGAAAAATATGCCTTCGACATCGACTACGATTACTTAGACGGAACTCATTATTATGAATATAAGAGCAGTTCGGCCGCACGCGATGCCGCGTGGAACGAGTTTTATCGGAGAAATTACGGCCGCATCGAGCAATATGCCATGGAGGTCCTCAGCCAATATGGGGCCGATAAAATTGCCCCCTTCTTCGATGGGTCGGAACAAGGGATGTATGCCAAGTGGAATAAACAGTTCGAGGCCATTTTGCAGGATACGGCGGACCGCGTAGCCGACGCCTTGGGAGATCGTGACCTGCCGGAAGATTTTTGCACCTGGAACGTCTTGCCGACGCAGTATATCGATTGCTTCAAAGACTATAATCCCATCAAATGGGGCGCCAAGGTCGACCGGAAAATGAGACAGGACCCCTATGCCAATGAAGCCTGGTATAAACGGTGTATCGATACCGACGAGATGGAACGAGTGGAAGCCGGCCGGATTTTCAAAGGCGTGCTGCACAACGTAACCCGGTATTGCTATGACTACGATATCGGTATGGGAGGCGATTTTAAAAAGGATATCCTGGACACCATTTACCTGATGGATATGGATGAATATTACGAAGAAGTCCTGGGCTGGATCATCGACGATTATCGAAAGAACGTTGAAAAAATGATTGCCTCGAAATGTGAGGCCTTGGAAGCGGCCCTCGGATAAGAGGCGGGTTAACGTACAAAAAAATGGACGAGAGTGAGAAATAGTCGCTCGCGTCCATTTTTTATGGTTGGAAAAATTAGGATTGCAGCCTTAAGGGCGTTATGGACGCGGCGGGACGATATTATGGTTTTAAGTAAAATGGTGCTATAATGAAATTAAAAGTAACGGGAAATAACCATTGAGCCGGGGGATGCTCGGAGCATAGGAAATCATATAAATCTATGGCGGAAAGCATGCCGTGAAAACGTACGCAGTGCCAAAGTATAGTGAACATTCTTTTTGTCGATTAAAAATCATGATGAAAGCCGGGGAAATTTGAGTAAATCCCCTATACGAGTAAGAAAAAACGTGTCTGTGGGGGCCTATCCCCATAGATGCAAACAAAAGTGACTGTAAGAAAACACTTTTGCTGTCGCACCCTTCATGGGTGCGTGGATTGAAACATCTCTTATAGCTCTATACTTTATACTCTTATCGTCGCACCCTTCATGGGTGCGTGGATTGAAACACAGCCTGGCCGATAGATACGGGCAATCGCCGCGTCGCACCCTTCATGGGTGCGTGGATTGAAACCCCGTGCGCCGCTACTACCCTCAGGGCACGTACTCGTCGCACCCTTCATGGGTGCGTGGATTGAAACCATTGATGACGACGTTCAGAGGTATGGATTAATCGTCGCACCCTTCATGGGTGCGTGGATTGAAACCCGGCGAATATCGGCAACGGCTGCTTGAAGAAGCGTCGCACCCTTCATGGGTGCGTGGATTGAAACATATAGAGATAGATATAAGAGTACGAAAGATATCGTCGCACCCTTCATGGGTGCGTGGGTTGAAACATAAAAAAGTACAGAACGGAGTCTGGCTTGTAAGTCGCACCCTTAGGGGTGCGTGGATTGAAACAATGAGTAGCAATTGATTGCCATAATGATCCGTTGTCGCACTCTTCGGAGTGCGTGGATTGAAAAAACTCGACTATATAGATGAAAATGTCTACCTGTTTGCATCGCACTCCTGATGAGTACATGTGTTAAGGCTTGCTTATGACAATGTTTTTCTGCCCTTTTTCAACTTTTCTTCTCATGAGGCCCTTCGTTGACAGTCTTCTATTTGTCATGCTATAGTAAAAACGATATAATATAATGAATAGGTCAGGTGTCTCAGACTTAATAGAGAAGCCGGTTCAATTCCGGCGCGGTCCCGCCGCTGTGAGGTGGAGCCAGGCTGCATGATGTCACTGTACGTTTTTGTATGGGAAGGCGCAGCTTTGGCTATGAAACCAAGCCAGAAGAACTGCCTGACGGATAATCACCGATAGACCTGCGAGCGATGGGAAGGAGATTGTACGGAGCATATTCGGGGACTGTCGTCTATACGACGGTCCTTTTATCTTTGCAGCCCTTCTCTTGCAGGTCCTTACAGGAAAGGGGTTTATTCGTACCATGGAAGCGATGATCAATGGTTTTCAGTTGTTTCAGCAAGGCGGTCCGGTCATGTATCTGTTATTGGCCTGCTCCCTCTTTGCGGTGTATATTGGCATTGAGAGGGCCATGTTTTTTACCCAGATGGATGCCGGCAAGGCTTTTGCCAATCGTTTTTATACCTATATGAAAGTCCATAAGACGGAAGCGGCGCGCTCCCTTGCAGCCGACAGTTCCGGCGGGCTGCCCCTCATGTTGACCGAAGTTTTTGACGGTCAGGGAGGGACTGAATGGAAGGCCTTTGTCGAAATGCAGTCGGGGATTTTCGTGTCCCGCCTTCGGAGTCACCTCTATTATTTGAGCGTCATCGTCACCTTGGCGCCCCTCTTAGGACTTCTCGGGACGATCAGCGGCATGATCCGCGCCTTCAGTGTTTTTAACGTCCAGTCCGGACAGGCTATCGCCATTACGGGCGGTATCGGCGAAGCCCTCATTGCCACGGCTTTCGGCCTTTGCGTCGCTGTTTTGGCCTTGATTATTCATTCTTATTTTACTCAGCGCCTCGACCGGATCATTACCGACATGGAGCTGTGTTTTTCGGCGATGGAAACGATGGACCAGAAAGCAGGGCAGTGAGATGCGGCTACGTCAATTACGGGATTTTGAAAAGCCTTCCATCATGATCATCCCCATGATCGATATCATGTTTTTCCTCTTGGTCTTCTTCATGATGTCGTCCTTATCCATGGTGGACATGCACAGTTTAGGCGTCCAGTTGCCCGTGGCAGCCGAGGCAAAAGACGCGCCGTCATCCCAGTATGCCGTCACCTTGAAAAAAGACGGTACCCTGTGGCTCAATGGCAAGGCAATCGATCGCGAGGCCCTCATGGCTTCGGCCCGGGCTCGGCAAGGGGAAGACAAGGCTTTCAGCGTCATCCTCTATGCCGACCAAGACGTCGATTACGGTCGCGTCATGGCCGTGTTGGATGCCTTTAAGAAAGTCGGTGTGAACCGCATCGGCCTCGTCGCCGACAGTGGGGCTCAGCCGTGAGGTGGGGGAAGAAGAAAGGGCGTATTGCTGCCGGATTTTCCGTCTCCCTCCACGCCGCCGTCTATGTCGGCCTGGCTGCCGGCGGTTTCTTTACGGTCCTTCAGCACTATTCGCGTCAGCCCAATGTAACCGACGTCATGATTTATAATGCCGGCGATATGGCCGGTGCCGGTGGGAACGATGCCGATGGGATGGACGCTGTCAGCCGCGACGGAAGCGGCGATTACGATGAACAAGAAGTCGTATCCTCGACGTCGGATAAGGCTCCGAACGAAGAAGGAACGCCAACTGTCGACGCGACGCCCCTGACGCCGGACGCCCTTACGTATGCCGCCGCCAACGATGAATCGCGACAGGGATCTTCCGACGAAAAAGGAAGGGCAGAAGCGGCGAGAAATTCCGGTCAGCCCGTTTCGTCTCCTGAGGGAAAAACATCAGGACCGCGTCACCATCATGGTAAGACCGGGCCTTCGGGAAGACGGGCGGCCGGTCACGGGACGAAGGATCCTATGGCGCCGGCAGGATCCATTCACGTTCCCGACGGAGTTGCCAATTTTTTTGACAGCGTCAAGGCCTTACTCCCTAACAAGTTATCGGAAGCCCAAGTAAATGAACCGAAAGAGCCCGCCATTCCTCCCGTACAGGCCAGTCAATCAAATACGACCATCATTGCCGCCAAGGAGATGGACGAACACCGCGATACGTCGGTCCGGCAGGCCCTCCAGCGGGTCACGGGCGTTACCGTCAATGAGATGGTGCCGGGCATTTCGTCCTACGTCAAATTGAACGGTGACGACCGGGTCTTGATCCTCGTCGACGGTCAGAGTCTGGCCAATGCCCAGGGATCGGGCTACGGGCGGGGGAGCGTCGATTTGGCAAACCTCCCCGGTGTCGGTGCTATTGAGCGCATTGAAGTCACCAAGGGCAGCGGTTCCGTCCGCTACGGCAGCGGGGCCGTGGGCGGCGTCATCAATATCGTCACCAAAAAGGGCGACCGCAACGAGTCGTCTCTCGATGCCTACACCGGATCGTGGGGCATGCACGGCTACACCCTGACCAACAGCGGCCGTTCGGGCAAGACCAGCTGGCTCATCAGCGGCGACATGGAACGGCGAAAGTATTACGCCTTTCCCAATGGCCTCAATGCCGACAAGTCCCGCGGCGACATTGCCAAAGAGTCCTTGTCCCTGCGCCTCGATCAGGACTTGACCGACGGCACGTCGTTGACCTTTAAGGCTTACCATCAGGATTATCACGGCCACGGTTCGACCTTCCTTGCTTCTTATTCGTCGTCGCTGCCGAAAGCCCTTCAAAAAGAACGCCTCTCGGGCTGGTACCTCAGTGCCAATAAGCCCATCGAGCGGCTCATCAATAATTACAGCCTTACCTATAATTTTAAGAAAAATGAGGCTCAGCCCGGGTTCCTGCGTTACTTCAACGACTACCAGCGGACCTATTGGACCAACCACTATTTTACCCGCACCCAGGGCTTTGAATGGCAGAACAACTGGCACCTCGGCGCCCATCACGTCACGGCCGGCGCCGAATGGACGGAAGATATGGGCACCAATTACGAGGCCAATTACATCGACAAGAAACGCCATAATCTGGCTTTTTACGCCGAAGACGCCATGACTTTCGGGAAGTTGACGGTCACGCCGGGCCTGCGCCTCGATGACAACAGCACGTACGGAGTCCACCAGACGCCGCGGTTGGCCGTCAATTATAAGGCCAATGACGACTTCAACGTCTATGCGTCGTGGAGCCGCGTCTTTTCGCCGCCGCGCCTGAACGATCAGTTCTATGTGACGACGTCCCGCGGCAAGATTACGGCCATGGGCAATGAGGATTTGCAGCCCGAAACGGGGTACACTCAGACCCTGGGATTCCAGTATCGCATGGGGCCTAAGACCCTTCTCGAAGGCAGCGTCTTCCACAGTGATTTAGCGAACGTCATTCGTTGGAACCGGGCCGTCACGCCGCGGGAACCGGAAAACCTCAATGAAGAAGATAAACGGGGCTTTGAACTGTCCCTCAAGCAGACCATCAACGACAAGTGGGATTATGAATTGGGCTATTCCTACATCCACACCAAAGTCGATACGGGAGACGGCTTAGGCTTTGATGAAACGTACAATCAGCCTAACGGCTACCGCGCCGGTCTCCATTACCATCAGGGCAAGTGGCAGGCCAACGTCGACGTGACGGCCGGAACGGGGCGCAACGACACGTATTACAGCAACAATTCCTACGTCGTCTGGAACGGCAGCGCGTCCTATTCGCCCGATGAAAACACGACCGTGTATGTCAAAGTGGCCAACATCAACAATGCCGGCTACGATTTATACCATAACTATCCGGCTGCCGGGAGAAATTGGCAGGTCGGGATCCGTCAGAAATTCTAGGAGGGGGCTTTTACTGTGAAAAAATTTGGCTTATGTCTGCTCGTCCTTTGTCTGTTCCTGCTGGCCGGCTGCGGTCCCCAAGGGACGTCTCAAGAAAAGGCATCCGGGGAAAATTATGCCGTCATCACCGATGACCGGGGCAAATCCGTTACCTTGCCGCAGAAACCGCAGCGCGTCGTCGTCTTGTCGACGTCGCTCCTAAACTTTGCCGATGCCCTCGACGGCAGTCTCGTTGGAAGGGCCGCCATCAAGTCGGAAGACGCAGCCCTTCCGGAAAAGTATAAAGACGTGCCCGACGTGGGCCCGGTCTACAGCGTCAGCCTGGAAAAAGTGACGGCCCTTGAGCCCGACGTCGTCATCGGCAGTACGGACCACCATGAAAAATTGGCGGCCCAGCTCGAAGACAGCGGCATTCCTGTTATCTTGCTGCGCACCAAGACTTATGACGACGTCAAACACAATCTGGACGTCATGGGCCGGGTCTACGGCAAAGAAGAGCAGGCCAAAGCCGTCGATGAAAAGCTCGATACAGAAATTAAAGCCATCACCGATGCTGTGCCCAAACAGGGCCTGCGCATTGCCATCATTCATGCCACGCCCAGTGCCGTGTCGCTGGAACTTCCGACCAGCATTGCCGGCGGCATTGCCGACCTGCTTCACTTGCAGAACATCGCTGCGGCACCGGCAGGAAGCGAAAATAACCGCATTCCTTACAGTATGGAAAGCCTTGTCGAAGCCAATCCCGACGTCATTTTCCTGACTTCTATGGGATCGTCGGACAAGATCGAAAAGCGCATCAAAGGCGACATCGAAAGCAATCGGGCTTGGGCTTCCTTGAAAGCCGTCCAATCGGGGCGTTTCTATATCCTGCCCGAACGGTATTTCCTCCTCAATCCCGGCCTCGACTATCCCAAGGCCGTAGGGTATATGGCAAACTTAGTCTATCCGGGAGTGGTTCCTCATGAATAGATTTTTTCAGCGCCGGGAACGAACGGGTTGGCGCTGGCTCATGCTCATCGTCTTCGCCGTCTTGGCGGCGGCCGGCATCTTGCTGTCGGTCATGCAGGGGGCGGCGGCCATTACGGCGTCGGACGTCGTCCGAAGTTTATGGCAGCCCGGCGGGGGAACGACGGACCAAATCATTTGGAACATCCGTCTGCCGAGGACCCTTACGGGGGCTTTGGTCGGGGCTAATTTGGCCCTGTCGGGAGCCATTTTGCAGGCCGTCATGCGAAATCCCCTGGCCGATCCCCATATCATCGGCATCTCGTCCGGTGCCGGTCTCTTCGGCCTCATCGTCCTCATCGTCGTCCCGTCGTACGCCTTTTTGATGACGCCCGTCTCCTTTGTCGGCGCCATGGCCGCTGCCGGAGCCATCTACTTCTTGGCTTGGAAGGACGGCATCAAGGTCGTCCGCATCATCTTGGCCGGCGTCGCCGTGTCGGCCTTCCTGGGAGCCATCATTTCAGGAATCCTCGTCTTTTACAGCGACCGCGTCCACGGTGCCTTATTGTGGATGGTCGGGGGCTTGGCGGCCAGCAGCTGGAAAGACGTGTCCGTCATTACGCCCTATGCTGCTGCCGGCTTCGTCTTGGCCTTTATCGGCGCGTACTACCTGAACCTTCTCCAACTCGGTGACGACATGGCCCGCAGCCTGGGCCTCAACGTCGAAAGGGCCCGCCTGGGCCTTACGGCCATTGCCGCCCTTCTCGCAGCCAGTGCCGTCAGTGTCGCCGGCCTCTTAGGCTTCGTCGGACTCATCGTGCCCCACATGGTGCGCCTCTTAATCGGCACGGATTACCGCTATATCATTCCCGGCGCGGCCCTTTTCGGAGCGGCGACGGTGACTCTGAGCGATACGGCAGCCCGGCTCCTCTTGGCACCGGCGGAACTTCCCGTGGGCATCATCATCGCCTCCTTGGGAGCGCCCTTTTTCTTATTTCTCCTGCGAAAGGAAGTGTGAGCCGTGGATGCCATTACCATCAAACATCTCGTCGTCGAGCGGGGCGGCAAGACCATCCTTCACGATATGATGGCGTCCCTTCCGAAGGGCAAGATTACGGCCATCGTCGGCCCCAATGGCTGCGGCAAGAGTACCTTCCTCAAAGCCATAAACTGCATGATCCCTATTTCCGGCGGTGCTATCGACCTTTTCGGCCGCGACGTCCGGTCCTTTTCGCGTAAAGCCTTGTCGCGGGAAATCGCCTTCTTGACCCAGTCTCACGACCTTCCTCAAGACGTGCCCGTCGCCGACTTAGTGGCTATGGGGCGTTTTCCTTATCGAAAGCTCTTGTCGCCGCTGACGAAGGACGATCAGGCAGCCATTCATCGTGCCATCGACGCCGTCGGTCTTCGGGGCTATGAAAAAAGGGCCATGCAGCACCTTTCCGGCGGCGAGCAGCAGCGGGCCTGGCTGGCCGTCTTATTGGCTCAGGATGCGTCCATTCTCCTCCTCGACGAGCCGACGACCTATCTCGACGTCCGCCATCAATTGCGGATTCTATCTCTCCTTCGTGAGATTAACGAAACATGGGGGCGAACGGTGATCATCGTCCTTCACGATATGAACCAGGCTTACCAATATGCCGATGAAGTGCTTATGATGAAAGAGGGGGCCATCGTTTCGACCGGGGCCCCGCAAGACGTCTTGACACCGGACAGGCTGCGCCGGGTCTTTGCCATCGACGCCGAAGTTGTCCGGACGAAAGACGGCCGGCCCTTCATCGTGCCCAGAGACGTCCTGCCCGACGGCGAGGCTTGAAAGGAGACAGGCATGGATTTATTTACGATAAAAGATGGAAAGAAGCTTCGCTGCGGTTATACGACGGGATCCTGTGCGGCGGCAGCAGCTAAGGCGGCAGCCGTCATGGTCCTTACGGGAAAGCGCGTCGATGCCGTATCCCTTACGACGCCGAAAGGGGAAGTGCTCCACTTGCAGCCCGAAGACATCTCCTTCGGCCCGTCGTCGGCAACCTGCGCCATTCGCAAGGAAAGCGGTGACGATCCCGATATTACCGACGGCATCTTAGTCTATGCCACGGTCGAAAAGACGGCCGGCCCTATGGTCGTTGCAGGCGGTCCCGGCATTGGTCGCGTGACCAAACCGGGCCTTGCCTGTTCCGTCGGCGATTGGGCCATCAATCCCGTGCCGCGGCGCATGATTGAAGAGGCCCTTTCGGATGCTGCTAAAGAATGCGGTTACACGGGCGGTCTCAAGCTGACGCTCTCCATTCCCGGTGGGGAAATTTTGGCGCAAAAGACCTTTAATCCCCGTCTCGGCATCGTCGGCGGCCTGTCCATTTTAGGGACGTCAGGCATCGTCGATCCCATGAGCGAACAGGCTCTGGTCGACACTATTCACACCGAAATGGATTCGCGAAGAGCCGCCGGAGAGTCTCATCTCTTGGCCTTTTTTGGCAACTACGGCGTCGATTTCAGCCGCGATGAACTCGGCCTCGACGTCAGCCAGCGAGTCACCATCAGCAACTACGTCGGTGAAATGCTTGATTATGCCGTTTATAAAGATTTTTCCGACGTCCTCCTCATCGGCCATATCGGGAAATTGATTAAAGTCGCTCAAGGCATTATGAATACCCATTCCCGCTATGCCGACGGCCGGACGACGCTCCTTTCCTTAGAAGCCGTCTTTGCCGGCGCCTCCCGCGACCTTGCCAAAACCATTTACGACAGCCTGACTACGGATGAAGCCGTCCGGATTCTCTCTGAAGCCGGCCTTTTGACGCCGGTCATGGAAGCTGTCTGCCAAAAAATCGATCACTATCTGGAGGCCCGCACCCACGGTGCCATCCGTACCGGGGCCGTTATTTTTTCCAACGTCTACGGCGTCCTCGGGTATACATCACAGGCCAAAGACTTATTGGCCGTCCATCAGAAAGGGGAAGTTCGATGATACATTTTGTCGGTGCCGGTCCCGGTGCGGTCGACCTCATTACGGTCCGCGGTAAGACCTTACTGGAACAGGCCGATCAAATCATTTACGCCGGATCCCTGGTCAATCCGGAATTACTGACCTATGCCAAAAAAGACTGCGTCATCTTAGACAGTGCCGCCATGACCTTAGAAGACGTCATGGCCGCTATGGAAACGGCGGAAAAACTGGGCTGGATGACGGTCCGTCTGCACACGGGAGATCCGTCGGTCTACGGGGCCATTCGCGAACAGATGGATATCCTCGCTGAAAAAAACATCGCCTTCGACGTCGTCCCCGGCGTCAGTTCCTTCTGCGGTGCCGCAGCGGCCCTGAAGGCCGAATACACCTTGCCCGGCATCAGCCAGTCGGTCATCATTACCCGCATGGAAGGGCGGACCCCCGTTCCGGACAAGCAGAAAATCGCCGACTACGCCGCTCATCAGGCGACGATGGTCATCTTCCTCAGCGCCTCGCTGTTAGAGGGCCTGCAAAAAGAGCTCATTCATGGCGGTTACGACGGCGACACGCCGGCAGCCATCGTCTACAAGGCGTCCTGGCCCGATGAAAAAGTCTATGCCTGCACGGTGGCGACCCTTGCTGAAACGGCGCAGCAGTACGGCGTTTCGAAGACGGCCCTCATCGTCGTCGGAAGGGTCCTCGGCGATACGTACGACCGGAGTCTCTTGTACCATCCGGCTTTTACTCACGCCTGCCGTAAGGCCGAGCCCGAATCGCAGCAGTACAGCGACCATTTTAAAAAGGACGCCTCAACATAAGGGGAGCGTCCTCCAACATCAGATGTCTCTATTCCGAGTGATCTAACCGATTGCTCGGAATTTTTTTGGCGCCGAATAGGCATGATAAAACCCCCAGTTACACTGGGGGTAAGTAAA
>ENA-ORUW01000380-ORUW01000380.1-human-gut-metagenome-genome-assembly--contig:-NODE-380-length-47601-cov-5.625752_pt1 | contig 47601 bp, 40 predicted proteins | sample MGYA00242088_ERZ509227 | MGnify/ENA primary metagenome ERZ509227 (study PRJEB26280, sample SAMEA2338816) | human gut metagenome | biome: human gut; feature: human-associated habitat; material: faeces... | reverse complement strand
CGTCTGCGCGCTAAGAGCCGCGCTTTCAGCGCGATTGTCCGCAAGGGGGGCACCGCTCCCACACGCGCCTGCGGGTGCGGTCCCCCACCCCTTTTTGGCGGCATTCGCCGCGTGGCCTGCACTTTACTGCGCAAAGATGCAAGGCTTTGCCACCGCCATCTTTTCCCCGGACGCTTCTTTTACTTCTTTACCTTTTTCAACAGTCTGTTCCGCAGATGCGGATTTCAATTGGCTTTCTCTCTCCATCTAAAATTTCTGAACACAACAAGATTCGATTTTTCAATTGGCAGTCTGCCGCCTTTTACTTCATCGTTCTACAGCAATTCACATCACTTTGTCTCACGGGCGACCACCAGAATACGGCCATTGTCCCTCTGGTTGTCGCAGGTGCTTAACGTCAAAAGCTGTTCGCCCCACTGCGCACCGGCGCCGCCGCAATAAAGCGATTCCTGTTCCAGCATTTCAACAAAAGCTTCGAATGCCTCCTGTGTCTGCGGTTGTTTGTAATATTGCTCTACATTCTCCGGCGTCAGTTCTATATGAAGCACCGCCATCAATGCATATCGCCGCACACCGTCCGCAAAGGACAGTTCAAAGGATGAGTGCTCCAGGCCATACTCTTTTTCCAGATAAAAACGCAGCGGTGCGAACATACTCCCGTCTTTCATATTATGTCCGTGGATGATAAGGTTCCTGCTGTCCGCCGGGCTGCTGCGCACATCCAAAAACGGCGTGCCCGCCAAAGAGTACTGTTCTTCAAAATCTCTGCGCAGATAATATTCCGGCTGCTGCGGCGTATACATCACGGGATAATCCAGCCCCGTATCCGCACTGTACAGCCAGGCCAGGCAGTCTCTGTTTTGGGCCTGCAGCGTCTCTACGCCTTTCTGCCACACCTCGCCCCGTTCTTCCTCCGGCTGCGGCGCGGCGGCACGAACGGCCTGCGCCAGCTTTTCAAACGTCTGCTGCGCGGCCCGCATCTGTCCCCAATACGACGTAAGCCACGCGGTACTGCACACCGCCAGGCCCAGCAGCGCCCCAACCAGCAGAATCTCATACCATCTCCAGCGGGCATGCTTTTTCTTTTTCATTGTCATATCTCCTCTGCTCTCCGAGGCATCCGGCGGCACTTACTGTACTGAATGCTTCCAAACGGGCCCTCCATGCATTGTGGTCCCCGATACCGCCACTACAATGATATCTGCTTTTTGTTCAAAGTACAACCTTTCCCTTGCGGGAAAACGAGGCTGCAAATCACTGTTTTCAGAATGTGCGGCATTCCCTGCGAAAGCTGGCATAACGTTTTCCCCTGTCTTTACAGCAAACCGTGCCCCCAATACTGCTGCGCACAAAAGCAAAGGAGCACTTCAGATCCTTTTCATTCAAACAAAGCCCGCTCCATCTGACGACTGACTATTCCACTCAAAAGCCTCAGCCATCTCGCCGGGATTTCAATATCTGGGCGTGAGTGAAAACTGAAGCCCTGCAGATTTTTCAAATCCGACCGGGCCACATCCGTCATTCATCAAAAAATATTGACCGGAGTGCAGGTTTTCTGTCATCTGCGTCTCCTCTCCTCCACCATCTTATTACCAAAACGATATACAAAAAATCGGCCCCGTCTTTACAACGAGACCGACCTGGTGCGGATGAAGGGACTTGAACCCACATGAAGTTGCCTTCACTAGAACCTGATGGTAATGCAACCTTGGGGAAACCCAGAAAGCCTGTTTCTCATAAACGCCAAAATCGTTTTTTGCCTTTCGACGCAGATCCATCACACCGCGTGCAATAACCCCGCAAATATAAATAAACTTTGCGGCCATGACAGTCCAAAGGGCGGTGTGTTTTTGTTTCAGGTGCATTCAGCTGAGTTTTATCGCCTCAAAAAGGTTCAATTCATCAATAAAGAGACGCAGCACTCCTTTGCAATACTCAAACCGAACGGGCTTCTCCCCAGTCATACTGTAAACAGTTCTGGGGGACGCTTTTTTCCAAGGCAGTTCAACCACCAGGTCGCGGATGGGCAGGGGGCGGAAATAAGACTTCAGACTGTACCCTGTATAATTGATTAAATGTACATAGTCTACAGAGTTGTCCCGCCGCACAGTGTGCTCCACCTCTACCATTTCCGGCAGATTGCCCGTCACACGTTCGATGCCCAGTACATTGTCGAGGAGATCCGCCATAAAGTTCCCCATGTGTGGAAAGCCGAAATGATAATGGTCTGCGCCAGGTTTCCAAGGAACATAGACACCGCGGCCTTTTCCAAATTCATTCATTGTAAATGCTGGATAACCGGTGATATTAGTGGGGTAAGCGTCTTCCGGAGGAGAATGCCGATGGGGCGGAATAAACCGCATGCTCTCTTTTACACCCGGTTGATACTCTGCATAGCAATAAACATCATGCAAATAGATCCAGTCAGTATCTGCGAACCGCGGAAACTGTTTTTTGCTTTCGCCTATTTCAAAATATGCGGAAATGTAGTCACGTCCAACATAACCCGTTTTTTTTACGCCGAGACACCGCAAGCCGATGTCCTGACGTCTTTTTCTGTGTTCATCCCACATGGATGTCTCCCCGGTGGCGATAACCGTGCCGCCGGCTTCCGCAAAGGCGTCGAGCATCGCCACACCGCTGTCGCTCATATTTTGAACATCGGGCAGAATGATTGTTTTGTATTTTTCAAGCGAGATGTTTTCCACTGCGTTCATTTTAATACAGTCAAAGATATAATGCTGTTGGGTCAGCAGATGGTACCAGCCGTAATATTCAGCCGGAAAACCGATCTCACCCTTGCTCCAATACGTTTCCCGTGGACAGATGAGCGCGATGTCCGCGGTGGAAAAATTGGCATGGTAGTCGTCTTCATGCTCCAAATGATAGCGAAACATTTTCTTGAGAGGAGCATAGCCGGATTTGTCGCGATGATTGTCCAAACGTCCGACTTGATAAAAATCAGCAAATCCGCCATTTGACAGCATCTGCGCAAGACGAAGCTCCTGCTCATTGGGCGAAACCGCCGCGTGGCGATACCACATATCGATGAAGTCCACGCTGGTGACAGAGGCAACTTTTTCGGGGCTGGAATACTTCTCCAGTTTGAGAAGCTCGGAGCCCTTATACATATAGTTGTTTCCATCTGCTCCGTCAAAGAAGGTGCCGACCTCGCCGCGAAGCATATCAATGGGAAAGAAGAGCAGTTCCGGCTTTTCTTCTGCAATCAGTTCCTTGATGTTTTTATGATACTCGTTTACGGTGATATTCTGGAATTCCTTATATTTTTGGTAAATAGGATCATCCGGGTCGTCCTCTTTCGGAAGCTCCAGCCCGAACAGGTCATGGAACCGTTCGCGGCAGTTTTCACATTGGCAAATCCCCTGATAGCCCTTTGTATAATCGAGGGCTACAGAGTACCCGCCCATGTTCAGGAAAAGGCCGTCGGGATTAATATCGCGAATAATTTCGCGGATGATGTCCAGTGCAATTTTCTGCTGATAGTCGCTGTTGAAGCACATATGGATCAGACCATGGTAATCAATGATTTCTCCTTTGGGGCTTACATATGCCCATTCAGGGTGCTGTTCATACAAAGGTGCGCGGACCTTGGAAAAGTCCACACGGCTGATCACCCGGATGCCGGCTTCCTTACAGGCGTTAATGACTGTTTTCAGACTGTCCCCGGTGAGGTATCTGTTCCGCGTATGGAATGGGATATTGGATTCGTAGCTGGCCGCAATACCGCCGGTATTGATAATAACGGTGTTGGCATTGAATTCCTGAAGTTCACGGACGTATTGTTCGGCATTCATATCCGCCATGTCGATCTCACGCAGGTTGGTCTGAACAATTCTCCAGGCACGATCCTTCCACCAATATTGTTTGCTCATGGTTTATAGTCCTTTCTTTCTGCACACTGCTCTTTTGGGCTCACGATGAAAAGAAGTTTTGCTTCGGATGGCATTATCGGAACAGAGGCTGAAAAACACAAACTGCCCTGTACTGCTCCAAAAGCATCATCGTTTCAAGGCAGTACAGGGCGATGTCTTTTAAAACTCGGTTGAGCCGCGCTCAAGACGTTTTATTGAAGAATGCGTGTGTCTGCGCCCATAATGGATACATGTACTCCCATATCGATCAGAGCCCGTTCGTCACAATGGTCGGAAGACACCGCGATCTTTTTACCGCCGCTGTTAAATACGCAAACAGAGGAAGAGCCAATTTCAATGAGATCGAGCGGCATTTCCGGCGTTTTTTCCCAGGCATTAAAAGCTAAGTGGCGCGGGCCGTTTTCTGTGCTCTGCTTTTCGGCTTCAAGCGTCCGTTTCGGCAGATAAAGCTGAGCATTCTTCATTATAGGTACATCCAATGTATGCTGCGGATCGCTTTTAAGGCAGATCACACGCGTGATCGCCGAAGGCTCAAGGCCTTTTGCGTCATAAATTGCATCACGAAGCAAGTGCCCCCTTAATGTGGAATTGATGAGAATATTTTCATTCCCTGCCTGAACAAGGACCGCTGTTTCCTCGCCGCTGGCGCAGAGATTCAATTTTCTCCATTGGAGCGTTTTTTCGCCGCCCGTAGCCTGGTCTGAGGTGAAGAACCAATCGCCGTGGCCGGGAACGATGATATCCACATTTTTCGCGGCCCACTCCATTGACACTGCGGTCTTTTCTTGGTTGGCGTCGATAAAGTAACCTTCGCGGGCATGATAAAATTCCGCGTTCATAATGGTGTCACCGGCCAGCAGGACCTTTTTGCCGCCGCTGGTAAAAACAAGGCCCGAAAGGCCCAGGGTGTGCCCAGGAAGCGGATGAACTTCCACGCCCGGAGAAAGCTGCCGGGGCGCGGCCTCAAAATCAAAAACTGCGCCGTTCAGGAATATCTGCGCGAAAGCGCCGCCCTCTTTTCGCAACTCTGCCACATCCTGAATGGATTCTGCAGACATATACAGCTTCGCGTTCGGGTATTTTTCCGCTTCAAGACGGTGGTCCGTATGAAAATGCGTTGCAAAAATGATATCAATATCATTCCGGCCAAGGCCGCAATAGCGTTGCAGACGGTTTTCCATCTCATCCACCGGCAGGGTCGGATCGACAAGGATGTTGATATCCCCATCCCGTACCAGTGTCGACGATGCAACCACCGAATGATATTGTGTATCGGGGTCCTCGCCCCAAAACTTGTTGCGTGACAAATGCCCCAATGTAAGCTGCTTCCATTCGACCTCATGTGCGATTCCCATTTATCTCACCCCTGCATCAGATTCACTTTTGTTAAAGCCATCTTCCTATTTTACGCATTCATGACAAGCCACGAAATGGTTGGGAGCGATCTCGGTCAAAACCTGCGGCTCTTTGCATTTTTCCGACGCATAAGGGCATCTGTTTGCAAAGCGGCAGCCGGGCGCGGGGTCAATGGGGTTGGATACCTCGCCCGAAAGCAGATGACGTTCTCTGTTTCGCTTGCTCAAATCAACGGTTGGGATCGCGTTGAGCAAGCCGACCGTATACGGATGGACATGATGACGGAAAAGCTCATCCCTCGAGGCATATTCCACGACCTGCCCCATATACATGACCATAATTTCGTGGCTGATATGACGCACGACACACAAGTCGTGTGTGATGAACATGTAAGCGATTTTGCGTTGCTCCTGCAGATCCATCAACAGGTTGAGAATCTGCGCCTGGATCGAAACGTCAAGTGCCGAAACAGGCTCGTCACAGACGATGAACTCCGGGTCAAGAACAAGTGCGCGGGCAAGGCCGACACGCTGTCTCCGTCCGCCGTCAAGCTCATGGGGGTAAGTGTTGAAATAACGCTCCGGCAAGCCGCAAAGCTCCATTGTTTCGGTTACCTTTGCCATGCGCTTGTTCTTGTCCGTGATCGTTTTGGACACCCGCAGCGGATCAAGAACCGTCTCGCCTACGGAGAAGTGTGGGTTGATTGAAGAATAGGGGTCCTGAAAAATCATCTGCATCTGCTTTTGAACTTTGCGGAACTTTTCTTTTCCCATCGCGGCAATGTCCTCGCCGCGATACAGGATTTTGCCTTCGGTTGGGTCATAAAGGCGGATAAGAGCCCGGCCGAGCGTGGACTTGCCGCAGCCGGATTCGCCGACAACACCCAACGTCTCGCCCGCGTTGATTTTGAAAGAGACATCATCCACCGCATGGACGACACCAGCGTTTGTAGAGAAGTATTTTTTCAGGTTTACTGCCTCTATTAAAGTCTCGCTCATTGGCTCACCTCATTTGCATAGAGGTGGCACTTGATATAATGGCCATCCTCAACATAATGAATAGACGGTTTCTCTTTTTTGCAGACTTCGGTGCATTTGCTGCAGCGATCCGCAAACGGGCATCCAACAGGAACCGTTCGGGAATCCAACACAAATCCCGGAATGGGCGTCAGCCTGTTCACGCTGCCTGTTAAATCGGGGATGCATTCGAATAAGTTGTTTGTATAAGGATGATTGGCCGTTCGGGCAAAGACCTGCTCCACCGTGCCGCGCTCGATTACCTCGCCGCCATAAACAACGGCGACGTTTTCACAAAATTCCGCCACAATGCCAAGATCATGGGTGATAAAAATCATGGATGTGCCAAGCTGCTCTTCCAGATTTTTCATCAGGGTCAGAATCTGTGCCTGAATGGTAACGTCAAGCGCTGTAGTCGGTTCGTCCGCCAGCAGCAGATTGGGCTTGGCGACAAGAGCCATAGCAATCACAACACGCTGTTTCATACCGCCGGAAAACTGGTGTGGGAACTGAACTCTGCGCTCAGGGGGAATGCCTACCAAAGTGAGGATTTCTGCGACCTTTTCATCGCGCTCCTGCTTGGGCATAGAAGGATTATGTATTTTTAATACCTCATCGATCTGATCGCCCACGGTCATAACCGGGTTCAAGCTCGTCATGGGATCCTGAAAAATCATAGAAACTTCGGCGCCGCGCAGGTTTCTCAACTGCTTTTGGGACATTTTGAAAACATCTTCGCCGTTATAGGTGATGCTACCGCCCGTTACTTCTGCCACATGCTCCGGAAGGAGCTTCATAATACTGAGCGCCATGGTCGTCTTGCCTGCGCCAGTTTCACCGACAACGCCCAGGATCTCACCTTTTCCAAGGTCGAGTGAAAAATCGTTCAGCGCGTAAACAATTGCCTCATCCGTGTTGTATTGAACCTTCAGGTTCTTTATTTCAAGTAATTTTTCCATTTGGCTACCTCAATTCTTCATTTTCGGATCAAGTGCATCACGAAGGCCGTCGCCGATAAAACTCAGGCTCAGCACAGAAATCATAATGAAGAGGCCGGGGATCAGGCCGAGATAAGGATAGTAGCGGATATTGCTCTGGTTTTCGGAAATGATGCTGCCCCATTCCGGCGTGGGCGCCTGAACGCCGATGCCCAGATAACCCATGGCTGCAATGCAAAGAATGACCGTGCCAAGGCTCATAAAGGTCGTAACAATCAGCGGGCCAAGAAGATTCGGCAGCAAATGCTTAAAGATGATTCGCGGACTGCGAGTGCCGTAGCACCTTGCGGCTTCGATAAACTCGGAATTTCTCAAATTCATAATTGCCGCGCGGATTGTGCGCGCGCTGCCGGGGATTTGAACGATGGCCAGAGAAAGCAGCAACTTATCAAGGCCAGCCCCAAGCGCCGCGACGATCGCCATAGCGAGCATCGTGCCGGGAATTGCCATCAGCATATCGCAGATGCGCATGATGATGTTATCCACTTTACCGCCGAAATAGCCGGCAACGCCGCCCAGAACAACACCGCCGACAAAAGAGATTGCAACGGTGGCAAGGCCCGCGCCGAGAGAAATTCTGCCGCCGTAGATGACACGGGCAAAGAGATCGCGGCCAAACTGGTCCGTGCCAAAAATATGCTCCCCGCCGGGCGCAGTGAAGGCGTCGACAATGTGCTGTGTAATCGCTTGGTCATAATCGATATACAGGGGAGCGCCGAAAACGGCCAGCAGCATCACAAGAAATACGACCATGCCGACCATTGCCAGTTTGTTTCGTTTGTACCGCTTCCAAATCAGCTTGTAGCGACCCTTTTTACTCATTTTAAGCACGCCCTGACCCGCTGTTGGATTCATCGTAGCATTATCTGTATTCATAGGCTCACCTCAATCCTCATTCATACTTGACGCGCGGGTCGATCACGGAATACATGAGGTCGACCAACAGGTTCACAACGCCGACAAACACGGATATGACCAAAATGCAGCCCATGATGATGGGCATGTCCCGCGTTTTTACCGCGCTTGTCAAATAGGTGCTTATGCCGGGGATCGCAAACACGGTTTCAATGACCACTGAGCCGCCGAGAACGCCGGCAAATGCCGAGCCGAAACCGGTAACGATGGGCAAAAGCGCATTGCGAAGCGCGTGCTTCATGATAACAACGACTTCGCTTGCGCCCTTTGCGCGCGCTGTTCTGACGTAGTCCGAACGGATGACGTCAAGCACCCAAGTGCGAGTGGAACGGATGTTGGTGGCCACGCTTGCCGCACACACTGCGATAACGGGCAGGACAAAGTGCCGCATCGTTCCCATGCCGTACGCCGGGAACCAGCCGGTCTGCAGGCTAAGATAAATTTGCAGGATGATAGCGAGCCAGAAGCCGGGCATCGCCGCGAAGAGCAGACACAGAAAGGTGACGATATAATCGGCGAGCGTGTTGTGTTTCACCGCCGTCAGCGTACCGAGCGGAATGCTGATGATGGATGCGATCAAGGTTGAAAGGACGCCCAAGGAAAGCGTGTACGGCATTCGGTTCACGATCTCATCAATGACAGGCTGTTTGGTAAACCAGGACACCCCAAAATCGCCGTGAAGGATATCCCACATATAGTTCACATACTGCACAAGGACAGGCTTGTCTAGGCCAAGCTCGGCCCGCAGCACTTCGACCTCTTCTGCCGTGGCCTCCGGGGGAGAAAGCAGCTCTGCCGGATCGCCGGGAACGAACGACATGATTAGATAAATAAACAGCGTTATTCCGATGATCGTTGGGATCAGCATCAGAACGCGCTTGATCGTATACTTAAGCATTTGGTGCCTCCTATAAAATACAGGGCTGATCACCCTGGACCAATGTGCTCTGTAAAGATTTGCCAAGCCTCAAAGAAGTTGTTGGACCGCTGAGCCCAAACGAGTTTTGCGCGGCCTGCAAACACGCAGGGGGCAGAGCGAAAACAAATTTGTTCATCTCTGCCCCCAGTGGTGTTTTCAGGAACGGGAAAATTCCCAATCGTTTCTGTGTCAGCTCCAGCTCAGCTTGTGGATATAGAAATCAGAGACCGGGCTTGCGGCAACGCCTTGCAGATTCTTGTTATAGGCGATTGCATTCACGGAAGCATACAGGGGAATCTGATATGCGTTTTCAACGCCGAAGGACATCAAATCGGCCATAAGCTGTTTCCGCGCGGCCGGGTCCTGTTCAATGGCGATCTTTGCGTAGTAATCCTTTATAATGTCAACGTCCTTGAAGTATTCCTCATGCTTAAACGTCGTCTCCATATCTGGGTTGTAGCTTGCGCCGGGGTTGCAGAAATCGAACCAAACGTTGGTGTTGTCGCTAATGTTCATATCTGCTGAGGCATTTCTCTGCGCCGAAGAAAACGTAGCGTTATCGCACGGAACGACGGCTACCTTGATGCCGACCTCAGCAAGCTGGCCCTGGATGATCTGGGCGGCCTTTTCGCAGGTGGAGCCGGTGATCACGTAGATTTCAAGCTCTCTGCCGTCATAATTAGATTTTGCGAGGTACTCTTTGGCTGCTTCCTGGTCATAGGGGATAACGGTGTACGTGCCTTCGTCCGGAGAAGTGGGGAAGCCCGTGACAACGTCGATATCAAGAATTTTCCCTTGGCCGAAGAGAACGCCAGCGAGGAGGTCCTCTTTGCGGATCGCGGACTGGATCGCCATACGCAGGTTCAGGTCGTCGCGGATATAATCTTTCGTCCAGCCGAAAGAAATGAGCGTGCGGGTGGCGGAACCCGTGGAATCCCACGTTACAGGCGAATTCTCCTGCAGCTTTGTGCAGGAAGAGAGATCCGCGTTGATTACAACGTCGGCGTCGCCGGATTCGAGGGAGAGAAACTGTGTGCTGATATTGCCGATGATGCTGATTTGAACATTTTTGATCGCAGGGGCGCCGGCCCAATAATCTTCATTCGCCTCAAGGACGATTTTTTCACCGCTGGTTCGGGAAACGAACTTATAGGCCCCGGTGCCAACCGGGTGAGCGGCATATCCTTCTGCGCCGCCGACCTCTTCATAATAAGCCTTATTGATAATGACGCCCATCTGCGTGCAGAGCATGTTCAGGAACGCAGGGCTGACATGGGAAAGAGTCGCCTTGACGTGCGTATCGTCGATCACTTCGCCCGCGGCAAGGCCGTTCAGCATGGAGGTAGCCGCCGTGGGGTTCTCCGCAAGTGCAGTCTCCCAGCTGAATACAACGTCTTCCGCCGTCATCTTTTCTCCGTTGTGGAAATAAACGTCGTCGCGAAGCGTGAACGTCCATTCCAGGCCGTCCTCGGAGACCTCGTACTCCGTTGCAAGCCAGGGTTCCGGATTCCCCTCCGCATCCAGACGGAACAGCGTGTCGTAGACCTGCTGAAAGAAAACACCGTCTCGGGTCTTATCTGCGCTGTAGTCAACGTGCAGGGGAAAGACACCGATGGGGTCCGCGTAAGTGACAACATTGAGCGAGTCCTTTGCTTGCGAGCCCTGTGTGCCTTGGCTGCCGCTCGTAGAGGCGGCGCCGCTTGCCGGGGTGCTGTTGCTGCTGCCGCAGCCTGCCAGTATGGATCCTGCAAGTACCAATACCAGAACCAGGCTCAGCACTTTGTGAAAGCGCATCTTGTTCATTTTTGTTTCCTCCTGTTTTATAAACTGGTCGGATGCCGACCTTAAGCTGACTATATTGTATACAATTTATGCGTGTTTGTAAATCTGCATTTTTTATATATTTTCATCCTTATATCTATGTACACTATACAAATTTTTGCACATTTCGCCAAGATAATCGTTTGGTATTTATTTCTTATCGTATAATATAAAATATAGATAAATAAAATTAAAGGCTTATTCGTCGGGCGTTTTCTGCAATTTTTATGCTGTATGATCTAAAAAACACTGCCGTTTCCATAGATGTTTTACCAAATAACAAGCCGTTTTATTGCGTTGCAAGTGCAATTTTGTATACATTTTCCAAACGTGCCTCACCAAAGTGCGCTTGAGGCAGCGCCACAGAAAAAGCCTCCAGCCTATTCCAAAGAAGGACTGGAGGCATATAAAAACGATACGCGGCGACGTATGACGCCCATTGAGACGGATACCCCGTTCACCCTTTTGGGAGGTACGGCACAAAGCGGTTCTTGCAGGTCACGATCACCGGAGCGCATCAAAAATATTTTCACCATGAAGCACACTTGAAATAAAAACGGTCCTGCCATTTTTCATTTCAAGCGCGATACCGCCGTCACTGCGCCCCACGCGATACATGACCGTGCTTTTCAAAAACCTTACGCGTCGAATCTCATTGCGGGAAATGGAAACTTCTTTGCCAGGCTGTCCGATCCAATTTGTTTTTTGGTGCAGAACTCTTTCGGAAGTTACCAATATGTAAGAGCGCTTTGCAAAACAAATTGCCCAGAGCCCGCCGTAGAACAGCGCTGCACCGATAAACACGGACAGAATGACAAACAAAGCATTGCCGAAAGAAGCCGTATGGAACAGTGTGTCGAATACAACGAACAAACCGATAAACACAAGAGAAAGCCCCAGTAGTGTTTCCGGCTTCCTGTGCGAAAATGCAATGGGGTATTCCTCATTTTTCAGCTTGTCCTTCAGCCATGGATACTGACGTAAAAGCATCTCGGAATAATACTGTTCAGGCCTGTTTTGTGAATCTCTTTTTTTTATCAAAACTCCATCCTCCGCTTTTGCATTTCACCGACCCAGCGCCCAACCAACTGTTTTCGGTAATTCCTGGTTTGTTCCTTACGCGCTGCCGCCTGCGAAATTTCGATGTCGGAACGCAAGGTTGTGTGCGATATCGTTTTTATTTTTAGATATATCATGGATGGACCAGCTTGTCAATCAACCTCCCCGGCCTTCTCCGTCGACGTTTTTTATTCCAAATGCAGTCCGCCTCCGGCCTCAGCCCTCCTGCATTTCGTTTTCGTTTCAACGAATATGTGAGGTGTCACGGGAGCAAAAGCGCTACTGCAACGTCATTGACATTTGTGCCGGTGGGGCCAGTGGTAATCAGGCCGTTCACCTTGCTCAATGCATGGTAGGCGTCGTTTTCATGCAGAACAGCAAATGCGTCAAGCCCCTTGGCGGCAAGAGCGGCGGCGGTTTCGCCGTCCGCATAGCCGCCGGCAGCGTCGGTGGGGCCGTCGGTGCCGTCCGAACCGACGCTGAACACCGCGGCCTTCAATCCCGCAAGGCCGGGGGCGGCAGCAAGTGCCAGCTCCTGGTTGCGGCCTCCCAGGCCTTTGCCGGTCAGATGCACAACGGTTTCGCCACCTGCGATGTACGCCAGCTTTTTACGGTCTCCCCGATGGGTGCGCAGGATGCTCGCCAGCATACTGCCCGCCTCACGCGCTTCGCAGCAAAGCTGGTCTGTCAGCAATACCGGCTCGTAACCCAAAGCGCGGCACTCGGCGGCGGCAGCGGCGCAAAGCTCCCGCACGCTGCCGGTAATTTGGGTGGTCACATTGGCAAGAACCTGCGGAGTCTCCCGGCGCAGCAGCTCCATCGCCTGGGCCGAGAACGCCAGCTTGTATTTTTCTACAACAGCGAGCGCTTCGGCGCAGGTGGATTTGTCCGGGTAGGCGGGGCCGGAAGCGATCATATCCAGTGGATCGCCCAAAATATCGCTGAGTACGACCGAGAACACCTGTGCGGGGGCGCAGGCTTCGGCGAATCGGCCACCCTTTACGCGTGAAAGCCGCTTGCGGATGGTGTTTATTTCGACAATGTCCGCGCCGCAGGCCAGCAGCTGGCGGGTGATGTCCTGCAGCTCTTCGCCGGGGAGCAGAGGCTGTTCAAACAGCGCACTGCCGCCGCCCGAAAGCAGGAAGAGCACTGTATCGTCGGCGGAAAGGTCGCTTATCAGGTCCAGTGCTTTTCCGGTGGCGGCAAAGCCGTTCTCATCCGGCACCGGATGACCGGCCTCGTAACAGTCAACGCCTGGAATATTGCCCCTGATATGATCGTATTTTGTTACCACTACGCCTCCGTCTACATGGCCTAGCGCGGCCACGGCGGCATACGCCATCTGCCAAGCGGCCTTGCCGGCCGCCACCAACAGGGTTCGTCCGCCGCGCGGAGAAAAGGCTTTTAGGGCGCGTTCAACGGCTTCATCGGGCAGTACGGCCCGGATGCTGGCAGTGACGATTTGATTTGCGTCCTTGCGCAAAGTTTGGTTCATAAAAGTCAGATCCTTTCCGGCAGAGCAGAAAGATTCGTAGCAGCAACTCTGAATTTTTCCTCTCTGCACTGTGAATTCAAACAGAAAAGGGGCCTTGGCCACCGGTCCGGCGTCTCCCTGTACTGCGCCAGAATTTATCTTGTCCGGAAGAAAACGGCGGGGCGGGGACGAGACGTTTCAATACATGCGTTACATTGTTTGTACTGCCGTGATTGCTTCCTTCGCCCACGCGGAATTTTTCAGCAATGCACGGCCCACGCCGATAAGATCGGCTTTGCCATCTTCGAGCAGACACTCAGCGTCTGTGCCGGTCTGGACACCGCCGGTCAGGAGCACGGGAATGTTTACCGCCTGTTTGACGGTTTGCGAAAGCGGACTGAAATAACCCGGTTCCATATGTCCCGGATTCGTGTAGCCTCCAAATCCCCCGGAAATATCAAGCAGATCGAGCCCTGCGCTCTCAAGCCGTTTGGCCGCCCATACGGCGTCTTCCGGGGTGATGCCGCCTTCCATAAAATCGCAAGCCGCAAGCCGCAACGCTATTGGGTATTCATTGCCTACTTCAGTCCGTATTGCCGCAAGAATCTCCAGATGCAGGCGCAGCCGTCCTTCCAGCGTATTCCCCGCATAAGCGTCTGTACGGCGGTTGCTCAAAGGCGAAAAAAACTGGTTGAGCAGATAGCCGTGCGCGCTGTGGATTTCCACGCCGTCGTAATCCGCCTGTTTTGCTCTACGGGCCGCCTGTGCAAAATCCATCACTACTTTTTGGATATCCTGCGCCGTCATCGCCTGGGCAATTGGTATGCCTTCCTTGGAACGCGGAAGAACAACGGCACTGGGGGCGACGGCCCTAGTGCCGGTGATCTCTTTTTGCGTCCGCCCGCCTGCATGATTCAGCTGTGCAAAAACAGGCGTGCCGTTTTTATGTATACTTTGCGTCAGCTGCGCCAGCCCCGCGACAGTGCTGTCGTCCGCAAGGGAGAGTTGGCCGTTGTGCGCTTTGCCCTCTATGCTGACATAGCAGTGTTCTGTGATGACGAGCCCAAGAAAACCGCCCTGCGATTTTTCAGCATAATATTTGCACACTTCATCTGTTGCGAGGCCATTGTTCTCATTTTTTGGCGTAGCCATCGGCGGCATAACCAGACGTTTTTTTAATGTCAGTGAACCCACCGGCAACTCTGAAATCAAAAGCTTCATTCTACTTTATCCTCCCTGGAATGTTTTCTCCGCAGCATGTATGTGTACAGCACCGAACATTATGGTGCTGCGAGGCGTTTCGTCTTGCAGCCGCCTGGAAGACGACAAGCAGAGACAACGGGACCAGCGAAATACTAAAACAGGTCAGGAGCATTGCGCGCAGGCCAAAGGCCTCGGCCAAACTTCCCGCATACAGCATAGCGACGGTGCCTCCGAAAAATGAGTAACATCCGTCCATCAGACCGATTGCTGTGGTTTGAAAGCGTGGGTCAATGATTTCGAGAATCCGTTCGCGTCCGGCGGGGGTGACAAGGCCGTATGTAACACCAACAAGGAGTGTGGCCGCGATTACCGTTTCGCAGTTTGATGCGTTCATCGTACTGAAAATGGAAACCGACGTCAGCACTGCTCCACTCAACAAACGGCCGGGAGCAGGAATCCGCATCAGCAGGGCACCCGCTTCAAAAACTGCGAACTGTGCAACGCAACTGAAAAATCCATCCATGCCCTGTGTGCTTACATCGCCTCCCAAAGCTTCCAAAATACTGATTTTGAACGTATTGACCGTTGCAATCGCCATACCTAGAAAGAAAACGACAGCCAGAACCAGTAGATACGATTTGTTTTTTAATATGGAGAGCGTTGTTTTCCACGACACCCTTTCCCGAAGGGGCGATTCAGAAGAATTTTCAGAAAAAACTGCGTCCGGTATAACATATGCAATAGCAAGGACCACTATCGCGATGGCAGTAGAACATACGGGCATGATCCCGTATCCAAACCGGGCAACAAGTTTGCCCATCACGAGTACTGCCACTGCGTAGCCGATGCTTCCGCCGCCCCGCGCAGGCGCATACGACTTCATGCTTCCTTTCAGCATCCATGCATCCAGAATGGAGCCCATCGGCTGCAGCGTAAAGCCCAGACAAATATACAACAGGCCGAATAACAAAGCAGACCGGGTAAAGTACAATAGCAGCTGCGTTGCAATTGTGAGCGACACGCCGAGCAAAAACACCTTTTTGGTGGCGCGCAGCTGGTCGCATATACTCGCCCAGAAAAACTGTCCAGCAAAGGCGCTGACAAGATATCCGGACACCATGGTGCCGACAGCGCTTTGTGTGTAGCCACGCTGGAGAGCCATTGGCACCACATAGGAGCCAAAAGAAGCCATGATACACCAGAAGATGGCGTCGAAGCATCCGAAGCGCAACACAATGTCCAGCTGTGTTTTATTTTTTTCATACATCAGAACTCTTTCTGTAAAAACAGGGGCAGCACCGCACAATTCGCGGCGAACGCCTGAAACATCGCGCACAAAATTTCGATCAGACCAAACCAAGGGAATACAGAACGGAAATTTTGCTGTTGCGATTTGACGCCTGGAATTGTACGGTGCTACCTTAAATACTGCCGCTCGGACAGCTGGCCGGGAGGCTTACCTCTCTCAGCGGCCGATCCGGATATCCGTCAGGTGCTCATAGTATTGGGCAATGGCGCTGTGGTCTTTCTGGCCGCCCTCGTGATTGTGCATCCACTGCAGGATCTCCTGCACTTCGGCGGTCATCGGTACGGGCGCGCCCACGCTGTGCGCGCAATCCAGCGCATTGTTCAGATCCTTAATGTGCAGGTCGATTTTAAAGCCGGGCTTGTCGTTGCCCTCGAGCATCATGGGGGCCTTGGCGTTCATCACTGTGCTGCCCGCAAGGCCGCCCTTGATTGCTTCAAACACCAGCTGGGGGGCAACGCCCGCCTTCTGCGCCAGCGTCAGTGCTTCGGCCAAAGCCTGGATGTTGCAGGCCACAATGATCTGATTGGCCAGCTTGGTGGTATTGCCCGCCCCCACATCGCCGCAGCGCACGACCGATGTGCCCATTGTTTCCAGCAGAGGCTTGAACCGGTCAAACACTTCCTGCTTGCCGCCGACCATGAAGGACAGGCTTCCGTCGATGGCCTTGGGCTCGCCGCCGGAAACCGGTGCGTCCAGCATTTCAATGCCTTTTTCTTGAAGTACAGCGTAGATTTCCTTGCTGGCTACCGGATTGATGCTGCTCATGTCGATAAAGGTGGCACCGGGTTTCATAGAAGCAGCAACGCCGTTCTCACCCAGCATAACGCTCTTGACATGAGGACTGTTGGGCAGCATGGTAAGAACAACGTCACAGCCTTCGCCGATCTCCCTGTTACCGGCGGTTTTTGCGCCGCAAGCAACGACCTCCTCCACATTCGCCCTGTTCAGATCGCTGACGGTTAGGTCATAACCCGCTTTCAGAATGTTTTTTGCCATGGGTTTCCCCATGATGCCAAGACCGATCAAACCGATTTTCATAATAAAAGCACGTCCTTTCTTAAAATAAACTTTTACATCGATCGGCGGAGCACATCCGCCATCTCCCTGTGCAGCAGTGCAGCCTGCGGGTACTGGCCCAGCCGGTTCATAAAGCCGTGGTGCATCCCGCGGTATACCGTAAGGCACACTCGGCCGCCGGCCGCCCCCAGCTGTGCGGCATAGGCCTTGGCCTGCTGTGTGAGAGAATCAAATTCCGCGCAGAAGATCCAGGTGGGGGGCAAGCCTGAAAAGCTTCCGTCCAGCAGCGGCGAGGCATCCGGTGAGTGGTCTTCTGCGGCGGTTTTGGTATACAGGCGGAATCTGTCCATCGTGTTTTTCAGCGAAAAAACTGCGGCCTGTATCAGCTGTTTCTGCTCCTCGCAAATTTCGTAATCGCCGGTGGAAAAGTGATAGCCGGGCAAAGCGGATTCACATTGGCTGAGCACCGGATACACCAACAACTGTCCCTTCAGTATCCCAGTGCGCATGTTTCTGTCGCGCCGGGCACAGGCTGCCGCCAGATTGCCTCCGGCGCTGTCGCCGCCGATCAGAATGCGCGCGCGGTCAACATCAAGCTCTGCCGCATGGCGGTACACCCAGAGGAGTGCGTTCCATGCGTCGTCGGTGGCGCATGGAAAGCGGTGCTCCGGTGCGAGACGGTACTCCACACTGAATACCGCCGCGCTGCTGTACTGCGCAAGCAGCCGCATGGAGTGTACTGTGCTACGGCGTGAGCCCATCCGGAACCCGCCGCCATGCAGGTAGACCAGCGCAGGCCGGGTACCCGGCGGTCCTGCAGTGCGGTACAAGGTGACGGGAATCTCTCCATGGCTGCCTTTTGCCAGTAACTCGGTTTCCTCGATGGGTTCAACTGTCAGGTCCTGATCTTGCGGGGGCATAGCGCGCAGCGCCGCGTAATCTCCCGTGCGAAGCGCCTGTTCCAAGAAGGGATCGGCCTTTCCGGCACTGCTTTTCAGCACTGCAAACGCTTCCGGAGACAAAATTCCGCGCCGTGCCTCGCCCGGAATGCCAATCTCAATGCGGGTCACACCGTTTTCCTGCCATATGGCCCGGGGAAAGGCGCCCGGCTCAGGGCCGCACATAATCGTAGGTGCGGCGTGCAATTCCAAGCTCCTCGTTGGTGGGGATTGCAAAGACCCGTACCTTTGAATCTTGGCCGGTCAGCTCCAGCAACGTACCGTGGCACGCTTTGTTCTTTGCGTTATCCAGCACAACGCCCAGTACGCCAAGCTTTTCGCAGACACGCCGACGCAGGAAATCTGAATTTTCGCCGATGCCCGCGGTAAAGACAAGGTAGTCCAGCCCGCCCAGATCCATATAGAACGAACCGATATAATGCACAATGCCGCTGACGAACACTTCGATGGCCAGCCTCGCTCTTTCGTTGCCGTCTTTGGCGGCAGTCTCGATATAACGCAGATCACTGCTGACGCCCGAGATGCCCAAAAGGCCGCCTTTTTTCTCAAAGCCCTCGTGGATTTGCGCATCGCTCAGCCCCTCGTGACGCAGAAACTCGTACAAATCACAGTCCATGTCGCCCACGCGCGCCGCATGGATCAGCCCGGACTGCAAAGACATCCCAAAACTGGTATCGATGCTTTTTCCGTCCTGTATGGCGCACACCGAAGAACTGCCGCCCAAATGGCAGGAAATAGCCCGGTAGCTGCCGCCGCCGATTTCGCCCAGCACATCCGCGATATACCCGTGCGAAGCGCTGTGGTATCCCAGCCGCTGTACGCCGTACCGTTCGTACCATTCATAAGGCACACCGTAAAGCCGACGCTCCAGAGGAATATCCCGGTGAAATCCGGTTTCAAAGCATCCTAGGAAGATTGCATCGGGCAGCACCTCGCGCATAACTCCGATGGCCTGCAGATAGCCGGTATTATGCAGGGTAGCCAGAGGCAGCCAGGCGCGCATCCCTTCAATGACTTCATCGGTCAGCTCATGGTCTCCGAAGTGGTTTTTTGAGAGTGTGGTTTTATAACCCACCCGCTCAATCTGGCTGACAGAAGAGAGTACGCCGGTTTGCGGGTCCGTCAGACAGTCGAGATAGCGCCGGATACCGGCTTTGTAATCCGGAATGGCTGCTTTTTCTTCGTTCACTAGGCTGCCGGTTTGCAGGTTTTCATATTGAAAAATTGCGTCGTCCAGGCTGCCGACGCGCTCTGCCTTACCCTGTGAAAGCACGGTGCACGCGGGCATGTCATACAGCTTGAATTTCAGCGAGGTACTGCCTACATTGCAGACAAGAATTTTCATACTGGCCCTCCTTTCATCTCGGCTACATCCCCAAGACAGAAAGCAAATCCTGCATCTGCTTATCTCCGCCCGCAATGGGGCGCCAATCCACTTGAACAACCTCAACATTCTGCTTTTCCAGCGCTTCGCCAAAGAGCCGCGGACCAATGTTTACCGCAACCAGCTGAGAATCAAACAACGCCTGAATTTTATCGGTATTCGTCATGCTTCATCCCTCTCTTTTTTCAGCTGAATGATTTTAGCTGCAAGCTGGCCAGCTTGCCGGTTGGAACGGCAGACGTATACGCCGGCGTCAAGCAGCTTTTGCCGCTGCAGGCTGACATTCTGCAGGTCCGCGTCGGTACCCAGCACAGAGCAGACGACAGCGAGCCTGCCGCCGCGCGCGCGGGCAGCCTCCATCGCGCTGGTCAGCACGGGCAGAGTAACGCCTGCCGGATCGATGTGTTCCGGCGGGGTAAGGATGAAGTCCAGAAGGATCACTGCAGTCTCCGGGTCCTCTCCTTCCTTGGCGATCAGCGGCAGACGCATGCTCGGCTCAAGCGTGGGATGCGGGCGACCGCGGGTAAACTCTTCTTCACCGCTGTCCACCACCGTATTTTTGACACTGGCGCGGGAATCGGCCAGCTGCAGTTCCGGTGAAAGGGGGCAGTTGGAATAGACGCCACCGATTGTCCGCTGCATTGTCTGCATGACCTCATCGCAGTACGTGCCGCCGCAGTAAATGCCGCGCACATATTTCTGCTGAGCGCTCATGCCTTCAATGGCGGAGCGGGCCATTGCTGTCAACGCCTCATCACTGTCAAAATCGATTTGTTTACCAATCAGTGAGAGCGCCTGCTGGGCGCAGCCGTCCAGATCGCCCGCCCACAATGCGCCGGACGCCTCGACTGCGGCGCGATCCGCTCCCATGAAACAGGCCACCACCGGCTTTTTGCATTCGCGGATGCGCGCGGTAAGGGCTTGCAGGACACTGTCCGCCGGCTTACGGGAAATCAGCACGATATATTCGGTATCGGGGTCATTTTCCAGTGCGTCGATGCCCATCAGCATGCTGATGCCGCCTACCTGCTCCTTCAAGTCGTTGCCGCCGGTGCCGATCGTCTGCGAAACGCCGCTGCCCGCTTCGTGCAGAAATGCCGCTACATGCTGGATTCCGCAGCCGGACGCACCGCAGATACCGAACGGGCCGCGGTTGTTGATGCTGGACAACACAAACGCTGCGCCGTTGATGTTGGCGACGCCGCAGTCTGGCCCCATGCACAGGAGCCCTTTTTCTCGCGCCAGCTCTTTCATTTCACGCTCTTGCTCCAGAGGCACATTGCTGCTGAACACAATGCAGTGAAGCCCTTGGTTCAGCGCCTGTTTGGTCACTTCGCAGGCGTATTCGCCGGGAACGGCGATGGAGCAGATATTTGCACGCGGATTGGCGCGCACCGCTTCCTCGACCGTGCTGAAAGCCGGTTTTTGCACTGCGATGTCTGGTTCCTCCTTTTTGGTTTTGGCCATCGCGGCTTCAAACGCCTCGCGGCCGGACGCCCGTACCGCGATAACAAAATCATTTTCGCCCGCATCGCGCACGGCGTCGTCTGCAAGCCCCAGCTCTTCCATCATCTGCTTGCTGGAGGGCGTTGCCATGCCGGCGTAGGCGTTTTCGACGCCTTCGCAGTCCATCAGTACCGACATGGTGAAAAGGGAAGCGAGCGAATCGACATAAGTATCTTTTTGCAGGATGGTGAATCGTTCCATTCTTATTTCGCCTCGTTCATCAGGATTTCATTGATCGCGATCAGGCCCTGCTTAAAGCAGTCCATCGGCAACTTTGCCGCGCCCATTGTGCCCTGTCCGCCGTTTTTAAGTGTGCCGCCGCCGTGGCTGGTGGGCAAAATGTTCAGCCCCACCACCTTGCGGGCGTCAACGCCGACGGGGAAGCCCTGCCCGCCATCCCACGGAATGGGGGCGAAGCGGTGTTCGGCCACACAAACCTTGCGCGCGTCGGCGGCGCGCTGCAGCGAATCGGCAAAGGTGGAGCCGGTGAGCACCACATAGCCTGGGCCCGCGCTGGCCGACATGCCGCCCAGACCATACACCTCGGTAACGCAGCTGTCGCCCAAAAATCCCAGCAGGTCATCTTTGGTATAAGTGGGTTTGAGGAACAGCCCCTCGATCAGCGGCGCATCGACCGTGAACCATCGGGCGCCGGTACCGGCAAAACGGGTGCCGAACTTGACGCCGTTGCCGCCCATGGCGACCATTACGGTACTGTACGGCACTTTTTTTACCGATGCAAGTACGCTTTCCGCGCCGGCCATCATCACATGCAAAAAGAATCGGTCGTTGGCGGCAAACTGCTTGACGATCTCGTCCCGGTGGGCAAAATCTATTTCCATCATGGTTTGAACCATCTGCAGTGCCATATACATCGAAGCCGCGGGCTGCCGGTTGTGGTTTTCATCGCCCATACCGGCAGTCTTGCTCATCACATTGATCAGGTCGACGCCGCCCATACGGCGTACGGTCTCGCCCAGAGCCGGGCCGTAATTGTCGCGGAACCAGACAAGGTCATTTTGTACCTCGTCGTTGTAAAAGCCCCAGCGCAGCACGTTCTGCTTGTTGCCGGGATGCACCCCGCAAAAGCCTCTGCCGCCAAACGTCTTATCCTCCACAACGCAGACAGGCATTGAGGCTGAGGTGGCCATTGCAGCACCGCAGGCAGCGTCATGGTCCTGCGCGGCCTCCACCTTGATTTGCCCGCTGGTAACGAGCTGCCATGCCCCCTCGGCGGTTTCAGCGCGCTGCTCGTACAGCAACGCACCGCAGATGGCATTTTTGACGGGAAGGGGGATATCCTCCACGGCAATGGGCGGGCCCGCGATCAGGATAGTGTCCGGCGTCATACCGGGGATCACCTCCCCGGCTGGCTGAACATCCACCCAGACCGGGCGCCCTTTGGTCAAAATTTCGGCGGCTTTCTTGTTTGCCTGTTCGATCATCTGTTTGATATCCATACTTTACTTCCTCCTTAAAATGAATCGGATACGATAGGACATATGACGTTTGGAAGGATCACTTGCAGGTGACCCGGTAACCGGCATAACAGCCGGGACAGCGCAGGGTCACTGCATCGCCGGTGACAGGTTGGTTTTCAAAGCCGTCTGCGGTCAGCAATTCAAGCGTTTGGGGGTGCTTGCCGGTCAGAGTCAGGTGTATATTTTCCATGGGCAGCGGTTTGGCGATTGTGACGCCGTTAAAGCCGCTGAGATTGATCAGCTGTATCAGATATTCGTCCCGGCCGACGCTGTGGAGGAAAATGTCCACGCAGCCGGGCGCGTCGGTGGTCAAGGGCTGCTTGATTGGACGCACCTTGTCCAGAAGATCGCAAAAGATATCCTTGTGATCTTCATAGCCCAGGTCATAATAAAGAGTGCCTGCCATCCAGGGCAGATAAAGGTTTTTTCCACCCTTGACGGCCGCCATTCGGTCGTCTGTGAGCACATGGCCGTGTGCGCGCTCCGGCGGGCCGTAAGGCGCGGCTCCCACCAACGGCAGGTATCCATCGGCGTCGGTCAGCTCAAGACGATAGCTGTCCATATGCAGGAACACCCAATCGCGTGCAGGAAAAGAACGGAACACCTCTTTCGGTTCGGTGAGCAGGTAACTTGCCGCCACAGGTTCAATTTTTTCGCGGATACGCACGCCGAATAGCTGCTCCAGCAGCTGTGGGTCTTCGTGCAAGGTGTGTCCGGTGCCTATGACGGAGGCAGTAGTAGCGAGCAGCGCCTGACGCAGCTTGGGGCCGGGCGCGCGGGGCAGGTCTGGCAGGACGATAACATCGTAGTCGTTCAGCCTGCTGGCAAAATCCTCAAGGGCGCTGAGAATCACCGTATCAAAGGGGATGTGTCTCTCTTTGAGCATGTGTACGATGCCGCGGTATTCCCGTTCGTTATACATCAGGTTGGTGCTGAACTGATAAAAAGGCCGCGGATTGACAAGCAGGACCCTTGCGGTGCTCTGCAATTTGGCAAACAGCTCCTCATGCCGGGCATGCAGATGGAACGCCTCGCTTACACCTTCGAAATTGGCACGGTCGGGATAATCCTCGAATGCGCCCACAATGCACCAATCGAGGTTGCCTCCCACTGCCGCATTCTGATACAGGCGAATCTGATTCAGCCAGGTGGAGACGCCCATAAAGCGGTATGGAATATCCACCGCGTTGATGGCGCAGTTGCTGGGGACCTTGTCGGGAAACGTTGTTTTAATAGCGGCCGAGTCCTCCGAGCCGGAGTACAGCCAGAAGTGCTTGGACCTTATGGCAGACTGTGCCTCGCAGCGAATGATGTCGATTCCGTCGTCGCTGTATGTACTCAATGGAACGTTGGGGTCGATGCTCTTTACCAGGCTGCGTACTCTGTGCAGCATATCGGCTACTGTGTATACCTTAAACTCCTCATATTTCCGGTATGCCGGGTCTCTGTCGTCCTCCACGGTGGGAAGCGTCATCCCGCCGGACCATTCGTAAAACCGGCGCTTACAGTTTTCGCATTGGCAGATTCCCACATAGTTGCCGTCATAATCTGTGGTGGGGTAGCCGGGGATATTGAAGAAAATGCCGTCCAGCGAATAGTTGGTCATGGCCTCACGCAGGACATCGAGGATGCGCTCCTGCTGGTAGGCGCCATTGACACAGACCGCTGCGCAGTCTTCAAAGTAAGCGGGGTCTCCGTCCGCCCGGCGAGTGAACCAGTCCGGATTTGTCTGGAGATAATCCTTGTGTACCTTGCTGATGTCAAACCGCGCAATCACGCGGATACCGGCGGCATGACATTTTTCGACGATCTCGCCAAATTTATCGCCCTGCAGATAAGGCGTGGGACGCTGGCAGGCAAGCTGGGACGGCCCATAGGCGCTGATGCCGCCGCAGCCTACCTGCACTACGTTGGCACCCAACTTTTTCAGCATATCCACCTCGTAATCCACGTCCATAGCGCCGTCAATGTCCCGCAGATTGTTTTGAACCATACGGTAGGGCTTTTCCATCCACCAATTCATCGCAATTCCCCTTTTTGAATACAATTATTGAGCTTATAAGTTTGAAATTCAGTTTATATTCTTTATATTGTATACAATATAACCCACCTTAGCGGTTTTGTCTATTCGCTATCTTGCACAAAATTGTGGGGAAGATTCTGCTATTTTCTCTAAGTATGCGCCGAAAAAGACACAAAAAACCGCCTGCCCGCCAATGCATCACTACACGGCGTCAAGCGGTTTCTGTTTTTTTGCTGGTTTTATTTTGTTTCGAGGTATTTTTGCAATTTGTTTTGCAGAGACTTCTGGCTCATATGGAAATGGATATCGGCCTGTTTGGCTGCAAGCTCGGGGTCGCGCAACTCCAGCCCGCGGATGATTGCCTCGTGTTCCTCATACGCATAAGGAACGCGCTGCGGCTGCATCGGAATAGCGGCAGCGATCAGAGCCTGACGCATCAGAAGATTTTGTATGTATTCAACAAGACAGGGATTTCCGCTGATACGGGCAATTGCAATATGGAAATCATTGTCCAGGCTACCGCGAAATCCGGTCTCTTTCTGCTCCAAAAAACTCCGGTTAATCTTGCGCAGATCCTCTACCTGCTCGGGTGTGATGCGCAGCGCGGCCTCACGGGCGCCCAGCACCTCCAGTGCGGTGCGGGTATCGGTGATGTAGATCAGATCCTGCTCAGAGAGGTCTACCACCTGCACGCCACAGCGCGGGATGTATTCCACCACACCGTTGTTCTGCAAAAGACGCAGCGCCTCGCGCACCGGTGTGCGGCTGACGTTAAAACGCCTGCATAGCTCGACCTCACGGATCGGCTTACCCGGGCAGAAAACGCCTTTACGGATCATGTCCAATACACCGTCAACGATCTGTTGAACTGTAACTCTCTCTGTCCTTTTCTGTATATCGGCCTGTGCTTTTTCCATAAATCAAGCTCCAATATTACAATTTTGGGCCGTGCGCTCCGAACAATATTACTATATTATAAATAAATCTACACTCATTTTCTGTTTTCGTCAAGACTCTGAGCTGTTGTTTGTACATCGCATAGCGGGCGATCTTCCTGTTTTTCAGCAGGGAGGCAAAAAGTCAGCGGTGGATGAGATCTGTTCTGGAACAGGCGCTTGTTTGGATTTTTGATGCGCCCGATTGCATATCCGCCGTCTGTTCCGAACTCAGGAGATGTGGAAGGCATCCGTTCCGAAACAAATGTTCCGTCAAATGCCGCCTGGCTAATCACTTCATTGAATTCATTTCGATAGAGAGAAACTTCCTTCCAGTTCAGAGGGGACTCTATTCCTTTCACCCAAAACGTGTCATTCAGCGAAAGAGCATGTGTGACCCGCAGAAGTCCTTCCATGCCACCGCAGCCGCATTGTGCCAATAATTCTCTGATATGCGCCCGGTGCTTGGGCGCCCTGCGCCGCTCCAGAAAATCCTGTAGGCCATGATAGCCGATTGGACGGTATTGGACCAGTCATTCTTCCTCTGCAAACAGAACTTCCCCAAACTCGTTGTGTGTGCAGGAAAAGTGCAGAATTCAGACGTCCTTATTCATCAAAAGATATTGGCTGGAATGTGCGTTTTCCTTCATCTGCGTCTCCTCTCCTCCACTATCTTATCAGCAAAACAATATACAAAAAAATCGGCCCCGTCTTTACAACGGGACCGACCTGGTGCGGATGAAGGGACTTGAACCCACATGAAGTTGCCTTCACTAGAACCTGATGGTAATGCATCCTTAGAGAAGAAATTTTAGCCAGCGGCAGACATCTCCATCAATGTAAACAGGAACGACAAAAAACACCCAACATACTGGCCACCGGCATCCCTAGAGTCTGTTTTAAAACCTTTCCATTGAGTGAAAACAAAAGCGAATTCGAAAAAATCATCGACGAGATGAAGGAAGCCAAGGGCGTCACCTAAGACGTGGAACTGGACGCCGACTCGAAGACGCAGCTCATTGAGGCCGTTAAGGCCGTGTTCCGCAACTGGAACAACCCCCGCGCCAACACTCACCGCCGCACGAACGAGATTCCCTACGACTGGGAGCACCGCCGTCAACCTACGGGCCATGGTGTTCGGCAAATAAGTCTTTACTTTCATTTTCGAAAAATCACAAGCCACCCCAGCTCCGCGATGTCCGCCGAGCGGTTTGTATTTTCCTATGCGCTACACAGTAGGCCTGCCCGCCGTTTTTGGAGTTTAAAAACAGGTGAACGCACCGTCGATGGTAAAATCCGCCCCAGTGGTAAAAGGACTCGCATCGCTGGCCAAATATACGCAGATTGCCTGCAGTTCTTCCGGCTTGCCCAGCCGATGCATAGGTGCCATCTCATTCCACTGTCCGATCAGCGGGATGAGAATCGGCGAGTTCAGCGTCAGGGCTGTCCCGATGTATCCGGGGCTCAAGCTGTTCACCCGCACGCCTCTGTCTGCCCATTCCACCGCTAGCGACTTCGTAAGCTGTATCACACCCGCCTTTGACGCGTTGTACGCGCACTGCGGCTGCGGCACGTTCACGATGTGCGCCGACATTGATGCCGTGTTGATAATCGACCCACGCCCTTGTCGCAACATGATCCTCCCCGCTGCTTGCGCCGTGAGGAACACGCCTGTCAGGTTGATGTCGATTACTTTTTTCCACTGCTCCCAGCTCATCTCTTCTGCCGGAGTGTTGATGCATATACCCGCGTTGCAGAAAGCCACGTCCAAATGCCCAAACTCCCGCACCACCGCGTCGGCCAGCGCGACCGCATCCTGCGGCTTCGTCACGTCGCAGGCCATCGCCAACACACGCCCCGGCCCGCAGGCCGTCAGCTCCTGTGCGCTGGTCTGGGCAGTTTCCAAATCCACATCTGCGAGCATCACGTCCGCGCCCGCCTCTACAAACGCCTGCGCCACGCTTTTGCCTATGCCGCGCGCGCCGCCTGTCACGAACGCGCCCTTGCCTGCCAAGCTGAATTTCTCCAAAATTCCCATTGCTCTTCTTCCTTTGCTTTACTGCCTATCTTTTTTCCTGCCACACAGAACGCGTCTATGCGTCAGTCTCGGTCTCCACCGCCGTCCAGCGTCCGCTGCGGGCGCTGGTACAGATGGCCTCGCACAGTTGCATGCCCCGCAACCCCGCTGCAAAATCCGCATAGGCATACTCTGCACACGGGGCCTCCAGCCCCGCATAAAACTGCGCGCACCCCTGGAGCACCGCCTCAGAAAAGCCCTCTATGTGCCCACCCGGATAGCAGGCCAGAGCAGCCGGGGCATCCATCAGCTGCTCCGGTGTTTTGCATAGAAGTTGGCTGGCGGCAGGGCGGCGTCCCATCCAAAGTTCCTCCGGCCGCTCGCTGTTCCACATAGCGCTCGCCGCGCTACCTGCGACCGAGAAGGAGAGCTCGTTCTTTTTCCCCGCAAACACCTGAGAGATTACCACACTGCCCACCGCTCCGGTATCAAACCGTAGCAGCAACAGCGCGCAGTCCTCCGTGTCCACGGAGTACGGCATCCCGTCCGCCGTGCCCGTCCCGCCAAAGGTACCACTCGTCCGGCCCGGACGCATCCGCACCGGGTGCACGGTGGAAAACTCCGCCAGCACCTCTGTCACTCGTAGACCCGTCGTGTATTCCGCCAGATCCAGCCAGTGCGAACCGATGTCTGCAACGGCCCGGCTGTATCCACCGGTCTCTCTGTGGACTCGCCAAGAGTAATCAGTGTCGAACAAAAGCCAGTCCTGCAGGTAGGAACCGTGCACCGTGAATATTTTTCCCAACTGCCACTGCTGCACGCAGGCACGTAGCTGGGCTACCATTGGATAAAACCGGTTGTGAAAATTTATGCCGTTGGCCAATCCCCTCGCCCGCGCCAGAGCTGTCAACTCCTGCGCCTGCCACAAGTGTAGAACAAAGGGCTTTTCGCACAGTACGTGCGCGCCGTGCTCCAGCGCAAATTTTGCGATCTCGTAATGGGTGGCGTTGGGCGTGCAGATATGTACCACCTCCGGGCGCTCCTGCTCGACCAGCTCCCGGTAGTCCGCATAGGCGTGGGGCACATTCCATGCCTCGGCCTTCTGCTGCGCTCCCTCCGGGTCACACAAAGCCGTCAGCTCCGCCTGGGGCAACCTGTGCAGCGCTTCCGCATGCACCCTGCCGATAAAACCTCCGCCGATCACGGCGGCGCGCCATCTCTTCATTGCCTTCTCCCCTTCGTCACAGATTTTCTCCGTTTTTCGCAATGGTGCGTGCGTACCAAGCAAAGGAATCCTTGGGGATACGCGCCTGCGTTTCAAAATCCACGTACACCAGACCGAAACGGTCGTTGTAGCCGCGCGTCCATTCAAAGTTGTCCAGCAGCGACCACTCAAAATAACCGGCCACATCTACGCCCTCCGTACAGGCCTGGCGCAGATGGGCTAGGTGACGGCGCAGATAGTCGATGCGCTGCGGATCGTGTACTTTTCCTTCTGCATCCGGCCAGTCGTGTGCAGACATCCCGTTTTCTGTGATGTAGATCGGCGCGTGGTACCGTTCGTACAGGAATTTTACACCCCAGTACAGACAGTTAAAGTTCACATGCCAGCCGATGGCCGTTTTGGGGCCGCCCACTGGATACGGTGCGTGCTCGGGCCTGCCGTCGGCGCCGGCCCGGGTAGGCACGCCGCGGTAGATGTTCTGCCCGTAAAAATCCAGCGGCTGGGGAATCAAGGCCATATCCCTACCTCCGATACGGGGCAGGTCGGTCTCCATGGCCCGCAAGCCGTCCTCGGGGTATTTTCCCAGCATCACCGGGTCGCTCCACCAAGTTACGCTCCATGCCCAGTCGTCGGCTTGCACCGAGAAATACGCGCTACGGGCAGCCTCCACGTCCACCGTCTGCCGCGTAACGGGAACACATGCATTGGAGGTGGGGGCCCAGCCGATGCGGGCATCCGGCACGGCAGCGCGCAACGCCTGCACGGCACGTCCATGGGCCAGCATCACATGATGTGCCATCTGCAACCCCTGCGGACGGGATACTTTATAGCCCGGTGCATGGGCTCCCTCTGAAAATGCCGTGCCGATAAATACCTGCGGCTCGTTGAACGTCATGTAATGCTTCACTCGGTCGCCGAAGCGGCGACCCAATAGGCTGGCGTACTCTGCAAACCAGTGCGGCGATTCCGGCGATAGCCAGCCCCCGCGTTGGTACAGCGCATAGGGCAGATCCCAGTGGTACAGCGTGAGATACGGGGTAATACCGTGGGCCAGCAGCGAATCCACCAGCTCCTCATAAAACCAGAGGCCCTTTTCGTTTACCATGCCCGTGCCTTGCGGCAGCACGCGCGACCATGACACAGAGAACCGATACGCCTTCACGCCCAGCTTTTCCATGAGGATCACGTCCTCCTCGTAGCGATGGTAGTGGTCACACGCTCTGTCGCCGTTGTGCCCTTCAAACACCTTTCCGGGCTCTTTGGAGTACAAGTCCCAGATGGAGGGTGCTCGACCATCCTGTACCGCGGCGCCTTCGATCTGGTACGCACTCGTGGCCACGCCCCAGACAAAATCTTTTGGAAATTGCATATTCTTCATTCCTTATCCGGGCTACCGCCCGATATTGTGCACGCTCTGCAGCCGCATCCCCTGTGGCGCACAACCTCAACATCCAAGCGCCCCAAAGGAGTGAATCTTCATCATCATATAGTCCTTCCTTTATAGATCCTGTACTTCAAAAAGCCCCTGCCTGCCGACAGAGGCTCCCGCCAGTCGTCCGACACGTTATTCAAACTGAATGCCCAGTTCATCTCCCAGATACGTGATGTAGCGGACCGATTCCTGCAGCTCATACTCCATGCGCGCAGTACAGGGCTTTCCAGGAACGCCCGCGCCCGGCACATCCTCCAGCTCAAAGGATATCTCTCCGTCAAAACCGGTGTCGCGCAACGCCTTCAAAACGGCACGCCAGTCCACCTTTCCCTGTCCCGGGCGCCAGTGTACGTTCGTAAACGTGTCATTGTCGCTGAAATGGGCGTGCCACACCCGGCCGCGCAACTCGTATATTGTACGCTGTGGGAATTCGCCCGCGCTGAACAGATGGCTGGGATCCAGGTTGAAGCCCAAGTTGTCGGCGCCCACGTGCTCGATCAGACGCAGCATGCTGGCGGCAGAGTGTACCCAGCGATAGGGGTGCGGCTCGATGAGCGCCTTCAGCCCCGCTTGGCGATTCCACTCGCAGAAGTCCTTCATATCCTCTATATAGCGTTCGTAATTAGCGTCGAAGTCAAGGTCAAGGTCGTCGGCATGAATGGTCCACTCTTCGCTGAGAGGCAGATGATGCAGCGGCTCGTAGGCCTCGCACATGCTGAAGGGATAGGGCGACACCGAGGTGAACGTCTTTGCGCCCAACTCATACGCTACCTCAACAGCACGTTTGTAGGTGTCCTTTGTGGCCTGGCGCACCTGCTCGTCCGGATCGGACAGGCGCTCCGGCGTGTGGTTAAAGTTCGTCATGCGCACGCCCAGATCCGCCATCAAATTGCGCAGATCCCGAATGGTATCCCTGGTATAATACTCCCGCAGCCATTTGTCGCTCCAGCCGATCAGCTCCACACCCTTGAAACCCATGGCCGCGATCTTACGAATCGCATTGTCATAGGGCGCGTCCCACTCGATGGGCCATACCGGCACGCCAAAATACATAGGTCATCCTCCTTATAGTGCTATAGCGCCACGGCGGGCCGGGCCCGCCGTGGCTTTTTCATCCGTGGGTTCTGTTTTGCCTTATTCGATGGCGATTCCCTGCTCCGCGCACAAGCCCGCGATGTAGGCCTTCGCCATGGCCATCTCGTGCTCGATCTCGTTGCTGATCTTGGCGCCGTGCACAGCAGAGGTGGGCGTAGCCGCTCCGGGCACATCTTCCAACTCAAAGTTGATGGCACCTTCGTAGCCAATGTCGTCCAGTGCCTTCATAACGGCCTTCCAATTGATTTTCCCCTGACCCGGACGCCAGTGCACGTTGGTCAGCGCGTCGTTGTCACTGAAGTGCGTGTGCCACAAACGTCCCTTCAGCATATGGACGGCCCATTCAGGCATATCGCCCTGCGGGAACAGATGGCTGGGGTCAAAGTTCATGCCCAGGTTGTCGGCACCCACATGCTCAATCAAGCGCAGCATACTCTGCGTGGAATTGACCCAGCGGTAAGGATGCGCCTCGATCAACACGCGCACTCCCTTTTCCCTGGCATAGGCGCAGCAACGGCGCACAACATCCACAAAGTGCTCGTAGTTGGCCTCCCAGTCCTGGCCAATCTCGCCGTAAGACCACACCTGCATCTCAGCAAGGTGGCGCAACTCGATAAAATCCCAGTGGCTTTTGCCGAAAGGGAACGCGGCCACCATGGTCACGTTGGGAGAGCCCAACGCGGCCGCCACGTCGATGGTGCGGCAGAAGTCGGAGAACTTTGCAATGCTGACCTCGGGGTCCATGCTGGCGATTCCTTCAGGCGTGTGATTGAAGTTTGTGACTACCATGCCCAGGCCGGCAATCAGCTCTTTCAGGTGCTCGATAGTCTCGGGTGTGTAGTACTCGTCTAGGGCTTTGCGGCTCCAGCCGATCATCTCCACGCCCTTGAAGCCCAGCGCGTGCAAACGCTTGATGGGCTCGTCATAGGGCGGATCCCACTGCAAGGGCCAAACAGGTGCTCCAAAATACATAACAATCAGTTCCTTTCTTTCATCTGTTTTTCCTGCGGCCGTCACTTGTTCGGCTCGCGGATCTTTTTGAGGGAGTGTACGATAAAATCGTTGCGGCGCTTCACCAGCGCATCCATGTCCTTCTGCGACCAGTCGTAGAAGCCCCGCCCGGTCTTGTAGCCCATATTACCGGTCTCCATCAGCTCTTTAAACATAGGCGAGGCCGTCTGCCGAGCGCTGATTTCGGGTAACACTGTGTCCTGCACAGGGCCGCAGATATCCAAGCCCACGGCATCCACGTGTTCCAGCGGACCCCACACGGGGAACCGGAGCGCCATGCCCATCTTTACGGCGGTGTCCACATCCTCAGCGCTTGCAAGGCCCATCTCCACAATGTTCACTGCTTCGCGAATCACCGCCTGCAGAATGCGATTGGCCAGTTGGCCGGGCAGATCGCGCTTGACGATCACCGGAGCCTTGCCCCAGTCCTTCAGCATCGCGGACACCGTCTGTGCCAACGCAGGGTCTGAATGGTCGCCGATGACCACCTCTACCAGCGGAATAAGATTGGCTGGCAGCCAGAAGTGCGTGGTAAGCGTACGCTCGGGGTGCTGTGCGCGCGCAGCGATATCTGTGATGCGCAGTCCGGAGGTGTTGCTCAGCAGCGGCACCTCCACCGGCAGCAGCGCGTCCAGCCGCGCAAAGATGTCCTGTTTAAGCTCCAGCTTTTCAAACACGGCCTCAATCACGACCTTTGCCGTTTCACTGGCGCGCTCCAAATCGGCATCGGTCTCCACCAACGCCAAGGCATCCGCAACCTGCTGCCTGGTACACAAGCCTTGCGCCACCAGTTCGTCTAGGTTCTCCCCTGTGCGCGCCTTTGCGCGGCTCAGAGCATCGGGCGCTGCGTCATACAGCACGGTACGGTTGCCCGCCAACGCGCTGCAGCAAGCAATGCCGCACCCCATCATTCCGCTGCCCACGATCAATACGCTGTTTCTTTCCATGGCTTCAACCATTTCCCTTCGGTTGCGATCAATAATATTTGCGCATCTTTTCCTTGCCGGAATCGTAGATGGTGCAAATCATCTTCATGGTTTTCATGGCCTCGCGACCGTTGATGAACGGCTGCTCGCCCTTGGCAAAGCTCTCGTAGAAAGCGCGAATCTGCTTAACGTGGCTGATACCCCAATAGCCCTTCACGTTTCCGTAGTTGAAGCCCTCGCCCGGCACCTTATCCGCGACGTATTTGCGGCCGTCCTTCATGGTAATCTCGCAACGGTCGGCCTTGATGTTGATAACGCCATTCTCGCAGTAAATCTCCACCTCAACATCGGAATCGGTGCAGTAGTAGTTGATGGTGTAGAACGAAGCCAGTACGCCCGTCTTTTTAAACTTGATAACGCCCTCGGCGGAGTCTTCCACTTGGATAATCTCGTGCGTGCGGTTGGCGATGTTCACGTCCACCCACTCGGGCTCGTCGTCCAGAATCCAGCGCATCAGGTCAAAGGTATGGATTGCCTGGTCGATGATAACACCGCCCCCTTCTTTGTCCCAGGTGCCCTTCCAGTCGCTCTTGGAGTAATATTCGTCGGTGCGCATCCAGGTCACATTCATCTTGGCGCCCAGAGGCTTGCCTAGCTCGCCGCTGTCGTACACCTTTTTTGCCAAAATACTGCCGGGGTTGTAGCGGTTCTGGAAAATAACGCCCAACGTTTTGCCAACACGATCAGCCGTTTCCACCATCGCCACCGTGTCCTCATATTTGATGGACATAGGTTTCTCCGTCATCACGTTCACACCGTGCTCCAACGCATAGATTGTAATGATGGGGTGCATGTAGTGCGGTGTACAACAGTGTAGCACATCCAGGTTCTCTTTCTCGATCATTTCCTTATAATCGAGGTAGTACTTGCAGCCGAACTCCTCCGCCTTTGCCTTGGCGCGGTCTTCCTTGATGTCGCACACCGCCACCAACTCGCAGCATTCCAGTTCGTTCACCGGGTATGCGTGCATCGGAAAGATGTTGCCGCAGCCCACAATACCGACTCTGAATTTTTTGCTCATTTGTATTTCCTCCTGTTTGATTTATTTGATTTTTAAATATTTTTATTGCTTATGCAATAAAAAACATCTCTGAAGGTCGCCCCGCTGCGGGCGTGGCAAAAGCGTCAGCCTTCGCTGAGAATCCACTCCTCGTTCAACTTGGGTACGTCGCTGAGAAGGTGCCTGGTGTACGGACTCTGCGGGTCGTGCACGATGGATGAAGCATCGCCGCTCTCTACAAACCTGCCCTTTTCCATAATGTAAAGGGTATTACTGATGTAATAGGCAAGGCCCAAGTCGTGCGTGATGAAAATAATGGTCATCTGGTTGCGCTCACGCAGGCGGAGCAACATTTCCAGAATAGTGCTGCGGCTGCAAGCGTCGATCATGGACGTGGGTTCGTCCGCGATGAGTACCTTGGGCTCCAGTAGAAAGATTCGCGCGATCATCATGCGCTGCATCTGTCCGCCGGACAGTTCAAAGGGATATTTGTTCTCCAGCTCCTCGTATTTCAGGTTCACAAAATTACACGCATCCACAAAGGCCTGGTGCTTTTCCTCCTTGGAAAACACGCGTCCGCTGAATTGAGCGCAGTCCTCGAACATTTTGCTGATTCGAAAAAACTGGTTGAAGGAGGCGAATGGATCCTGGAAGATCGCCTGTACCTGCTGCCAGTAGGCCCGACGCTGGGCGGTCGTTTTGATGTGAACCGGTTCGTCATTAAAGAAGATGTTTCCCTCGGTAGGCTTGATGAGTCCCATCAGCATGCGCATCAGCGTGGTTTTTCCGCTGCCGGACTCGCCCACGATGGAAGCGATCTCCCCCTCATGAAAGTTAAAACCCACGTGGTCTACGGCGGTGACCAGGTTTTTGCCGCTGCCGAAAGTGCGGGTAAGACCACTGGCGCGCAGTACGGAGCGCGCCTGCCTGGGGTCAGCGCTGGTAGTCACGGGCATACACCTCCCTCAGTTGCGCTTCCGCAAGATCGCAGCGGTAGAATCGACCGTCACTCAAGGCGCGGTTCCTCTGCCCGGTATGATTCGGGCACTGTTCACCGCAATAGCGGCAGCGCTGTGCAAAGCGGCAACCCTCGATGCGGTGGCGCAGGTTGGGCGGCGCGCCCGGGATGCCTGCTAGCTTCCAGTCCTTCGCCCCCTCCTCAGGCACTATAATGGAGCCCATCAGAGCCTTTGTATACGGGTGGATGGAATCGAAGATCACCTGTTCAGTGGTGCCATGCTCCACAATCTGCCCGGCGTACATCACCATGATGTCGTCCGTGATGTGCCGCAGCAGCGGCAGCTCGTGTGTGATGTAAATGATGGACTTCACGATTCCCAAGCGCAGCATATCCTTCATCATTTTCATAACGAGCTTCTGGGAAGTGACATCTAGCGCACTGGTTGGCTCGTCGGCAATGAGCACAGCAGGGTCCAGAATGGTGGATACTGCGATAACTACGCGCTGCTTCATGCCACCTGACAACTCGTTAGGGTAGGCATACATAGCCCGTTCGGGCAGACCCAGAAGGGCAAAGCGCTCCGCCAGCATTTTCTGCACGTCTTCCTTGGATTTTTCCGGGCAGTGTTCGCGCAAAATGTCGCGCACAAAGTTCAGCACCCGCTTGGTGGGATTCAATGCATTCATGGCGGCCTGAGGGATATACGCCAACTCCTTGCCAAGAATTGTGCGGCGCAACTCTTCGTAGGGCAGAGCCATGATGTTGCGCCCCTCGATACAAATCTCCCCGCTCAGATAGGTAAGCGGCGGGAAGTAAAAGGCCATAAGGCTGAGCGCCAGCGTGGATTTGCCGCAGCCCGATTCGCCCGCGATTCCCAACGTACGCCCCTCCTGAAGTTCAAACGAAACGCCATCCACGGCGTAAGTATATTGGCCCAGGCGGGATTTATAGGCCGTTTTCAAATCTTTTACTGTCAATACGTTTCCCATAACCGTCAGCTCCTTATCTTCGGGTTGAATATCTCATCCATGCCCGAATTCATCAGGTACATCGAAAACGTGATGAGTGAAATGACAAGGGCGCTGGGGACGAAGGTCCACCACGCGCCGATGGCCGGCGCCGTGAACATCATGGCCCAGTTCATCAGCGTGCCCAACGACACGGTGTTGCGTGGCCCCAGACCCAGCATGGCAAGGCTCGCCTCCTGCAGGATGCTGCTGGCCACAGCCAGGATCATGGCCATCACCACATATGACGCCAAATACGGCAGAATCTCAGTAAAGATGATGCGCGGGGTGCTGTACCCGGTGATGCGCGCGATGTTCACATGTTCACGATTTCGCAGACTCGCGGTCTGGCCACGCACGGCGCGTGCCAGCCAGGGCCAGCCCGTAAAGCCTATGATGACCGCTGTCGTAACGGAGGACTGCGTCTCCAGGCTCATGGAGATCAGGATGAGGATGATGAACGACGGGATGACGATAAACATATTGGTGATTGCCGTAAGGAAACTATCCACTTTGCCGCCCATGTAGCCGGCCGCAAGGCCGACAACAAGGCCAATCACCGCTGTCACCGAGCCGCCGATGAGGCCTACGAACAGGGACGTCCGTGTGCCATACACCAATTCCAGCATGGCATCACGGCCAAAGTTATCGCTGCCAAGTACCAGCGTTTTGCCGGTATAGGTAACCGTTCCAGGCTTTTCAAAACTGAGGCTCAGCATCTCCATAGGATCACCCGGGTCGATGAGGGGATATATGAAGATAAACGCCAGAATGGCCAGCAGAACGACGAGGCCAATCATAAAGCGGGGGGATTTGAGCAGCAAACGCACATTATTCATATCACTCCTCCTCCACCTGTGCCGCCTTGATGCGCGGATCGATCAAACCGTACAGAACGTCTAAAAGGAAGTTCGCCACCAGTACGGTAATGGAGATCACCAGCGTGCAGCCGGAAATCAGCGGATAATCCAGCTGGCGGATGGCTGTGAAGAGCCAGTAGCCGATGCCCGGATAGTTGAACACGATCTCCGTGATAAGCGAGCCGGACACCATAGTACCCAGCGAGAGTGCCAAGCCGCTGATTTGTGGGAGCATGGCGTTTCGGAACACATAGCCGGTGATCTTTTTGTCCGGTAGGCCCATCAGCTTTGCGTACAGCACGTAGTCGGCGTTCAACTCATAGATGGCCATGCTGCGCATGCCCAATGCCTGCCCACCGATCATAACAAGCACGATGGAAAGCCATGGCAGCGTGTGATGGCGTATCACACTGCCGATAAACTGCAGGTTGAACGCGGGCATCAACGACACATCGTAGCCACCGCCCGAGGGAAACAGGTTCAGCCCAAAGCTGAGTACATATAACATGATGATCGCAAAGGCGTAGTACGGAACGGAGTTTAAAAATAGAGACACCGGGTAGATGACCTTGCCCAGAGGCCCCTTTTGATAAGCCACAAACGCACCCATCAGGTTGCCTACGATCCATCCTACGATAATTGCGGGAATCTGCAAAGCTAAGGTCCAGGGAATAGCACTGGCCAAAATGGAGCTCACATCTCGCGGATAGCGCGAGAACGAGGTGCCCAGGTCTCCCCGGAACAAACCCTGGACAAAGAGCAGGAATTGCTGCCACACAGGTTTATCCAGATTGAACTCCTGCATAAAGCTCTCATAGATGCGCGTCATGGAGTCGGTGCTGCTCATGCCCTGGGCCATTTTCCCAACGATAACATCCACAGGATTGCCCTCCATCATGCGGGGCAGAAAAAAGTTGAGCATCAGAACTACAACGAATGTGAGCAAATACCAGCCGACTTTTTTGATAAGATACTTTTTATAATTGCTCATAGGTGTTTCCCTTTCGATAGATCCCCGGCGGGCGGTTTGGCCCGCCGGGGCGCCATACTGCTTTCTCAGCACAGAAACATCTGCGTGAAAACGCATGTCAAAGCTGCTTATTTGCCAGCGGGTTCAATCTCATACAGGAATTGGATTCCGGCGCCGCGATCCAGCATAGGAGGAACTTCGGAGCCGTTGTCAGCCGTGGGGAAGCCAGTCCAGTAGCTCTCGTTGAATTCATAGAACTGGAATGGGCGATACATAATGGGAACCAGGGGCGCCTCCTCCAGGAAAATGCGGTTGATCTCGGTGTGCATCTCCGTCAGCTCGGCGTCGCTGTTGATGCCGGGCAGAGCCTCGATCAGTGCGTCGTACTCCGCGTTGGAATAACGGCCGAAGTTGGAGAAGGCCAGAGTGCCGAAGTCCGGCGTGCCCACAGAGTATAGCGCGTCTTTGTATCGGAACCAAGGCTGCGAGGGACGGGGGTTTTCACCGATGATGTGCAGGCACAGCTGGAAGTCGCCGGTCTGGCGGTTACTGATGAATACGGCGGATTCCGGCATATCACTGATGATTTCAACGCCCACGGCCTTCAGGTTCTGAGAAATAACTTCGGCAGCGGCGTTCCAGTCGGACCAGCCATAGCCTGTCTGCAGGGTCCAGGACATGCGGGTACCGTCGGGCAGCACGCGGATGCCATCCGCGCCCTTTTCGGCACCCAGGGCGTCCAGCAGCTCGTTGCATTTGTCGGGGTCATAGCTCCACATCAAGTCGGCTAGGGCATCCTTGTCGATGTACTTGTCTTCGACGCCGTCGGTCAAGGCCAGCAGGGGAACGATGTCCTTGGAGTAGCCGGACACGGCCAGCTGAGCCACCTGCTGGTAATTGATGCCGTAGGCGATGGCGCGGCGCACTTCCGGATCGTCCAGACCGGGTAAACTGGTGTTGAACACCATGGCCACCATGCCACCCTCCAAGTGATAGGGCGCGTCGCTCAGGTAGGTGCCCACCTTGTCGTTTTTCTCGATCATCTCCCAAATGGAGGGCATGTAGGCCTGCGCCAGATCCAGCTTGTTATTCTGCAAATCCGCGCTGACCAAATCGTTGGATTTATAGATGGGCTGCACGATGTACTTGGGAGCGGGCAGCTTGCCAAAACGCTCCACGCCCCAGTAGTTGTCGTCACGCTCCAGGTAGATGCCCTGGTCATTAAAGCCGTACACCTTGTACGGGCCGGAACCTACCGGGTTGTCGAGATTGTCAAAGGCACGCACAACGCTCACATCGTCGCCAGCCTCATCCACGATAGGACCCCACACGGAGACAGGCAGGATGGGCACCATCTGCATGGAGTCGAGCGCCACGGGGGTGTTTACGCTATTGGCTTTCTGGTGCAGCACGACAGTGTGCTCATCCACCACTTCCACAGATTCCAAAACGTCCCAGTAACTGGAGAACTGCAGGTCGTACTTGTCGCCCAAGTCATAGCTGAACTTCACATCTTCCGCCGTCAGAGGCGTTCCGTCATTGAAGTGCGCCTTCTCGTTGATAACGATTTTAACGCTGTTGTCCTCTAGGACCTCGTACGAATCCGCAATCAGCGGCTTCAATTCACCGGAGAGCATATCCATCATGAACAGCGCTTCGTACAGCAGATATTGCATCTGTCCCGAGGGCCACTCTGTGCCGTTACCCAGCAAGGGGTTGAAGGATGTGGGCAGGACTCCCATACCTGAGAAGAAATAAAAAGTTTCTTCCCGCGGGAATTGGCTGCTTTCCTGTGCCGTGCTATCGGGCGTGCTTGCAGCTGTGCTTGTAGCCGTCGAGGCCGGGATGCTGCTTGTGCCGTTACCACAGGCGGTGAGCAGAGACAGCGCCATCATAAGCGCCAATGCGATCGACAATACCTTTTTCAAAACGTTTTCCTCCTTGTTTTTGATTTTTTGCATTTATTCTTACGCTTTTCTGTCGAACGAAAGCGTAAATGCCCTGATTTTTTAAATGCCTTACAATTCAACTTCTTTTCCTGTACGGGCGGATTCGTAGATTGCCTCCAGAATCTGTGTTACCACCATAGCCTGCTCGGGGCGCACCAGTGTGGGCTTGCCGGTGTCTAAGGCATCCAGCCACATTTCCGCCTCAAAATCAGCCTCGTTTTTGGCAAGATCCTCGCCGGGCACGCCCGTCTGGCGTAGCAGAGGCCGCGTCTCAGCCAGCTCGCCGCTGCAGACACTGTTGATGCACACGCCATCGTTCATGTCGGCTCCGGCCCTTGTGCCGCATAGTGTCACCTTCTGCTCACGGGTATCTGTGGTGTTCAGCGCCCAACTAGCCTCCAGAAATACGGTGGCACCATTTTCCATGGTGATGTAGCCGAAAGCAGAGTCTTCCACGGTAATGTGCTCATTGTCCCAAGGACCGAAAGCGTTGCCTGCGGTGTCACCCTTGCCCAGCTTTTTGTATACCGAGCCGCTTACCCGTTTGGGTTTGTAGTTGTTCATAATCCAAAGCGTCATGTCCAACGCATGAGTGCCGATATCGATCAGCGCGCCACCGCCCTGCTCGGCCTCGTTGAGGAACACGCCCCATGTGGGAATGCCCCGGCGTCGCACGGCGTGGGCCTTGGCCAAGTACACTTCGCCCAGCTCTCCATTTTCCACCACCTTTTTCAAATAACGGCTGTCCAAGCGGTAACGGTTCTGGTAGCCAATGGTGAGCTGTCGGCCCGAGGCGCGGGCAGCTTCGCACATGCGCTCTGCCTCGACACTGTTCAGCGCCATGGGTTTTTCGCACAGCACATCCTTCCCGGACTCAAGCGCCGCAATGGTCAGCTCACAGTGCGTGCGGTTAGGCGTAAGTATATACACAACGTCCAAATCACTGCGCCTGAGCATCTCCCGGTAATCGGTGTAAACGGCCGCGTCTGGGGTGCCGTATTCCTTTGCCGCCTTTTGCGCACGTTCCTCCACTAGGTCGCAGAAGGCCACCAATTGGATGCGGTTCTCCAGCTTTGCCAGTGCGGGAAGATGTTTCTGGTTTGCAATAAATCCGCAGCCAATCAATGCTCCGCGGTGCATTGGATATGCCATAACACTCTCTCCTTTTTCAACAATATGGAGACGGCGTAGCCTGATCACTCTATGCAAAAAAACTTTACACCAGTCCGCCGTACCCCTATAATATGAATTAAACGACGCATTCTCCGTCTTGCAGTCTTGGAATCCCCCCAGTTTTTGCCTGTAGAATTTCACTTCTTTTGTTATAAGTTTCTACCGCAATCTTACTATTTTATTTTCGCATTTTCATTAACTTTTTTATCATTATCTACAATTATTTTTTGATTGTCCCCTCGCAAGGAAAGGAAAATCTCGAATGGATAAAGATGTATTTATAGAGGATATTCAGCTTCGTTCCCATGGTTTTACCCGTGAAAACGGCGGAGCAGCCATTACGATGGACGACAATTTTCTGCGCTGGCCCAACATGTTCGACGCGCATTCCCACCACATGCTGGAACTCTCTCTAGTCAAGAGCGGATCGGGCTCTTACGAAATCGGAAAGCATATGTACGACCTGGTCGCCGGAGACATATTTGTGATTGGCAACACAGAGGCCCACCGAATCGTTCTGCGGAAGGGCCAGTACGTGGACAACCTGACGATTCACTTTGAAACATCTTTTCTGTGGAACTTTTACGGCCAGACCGAGGACATTCAGCTTCTGGACGTCTTTTTCAATCGTGGCGCCAACTTTTCCCATCAGCTGGACAGGGCCAACCCCTCCACCAAAGAGGTTGCAGATCTGATTTTGAAGATGGAACAGGTATTTATCACGCAGCCGCCCTATTATAAGCTGCGCGTAAAAATTCTTCTGGAAACGATTCTGTGCAGCATCCTGTGCAACTACGACTATTGTGAAGCCTCACACAACAGCGCAAGGCTGCTCTCCCACAAGGACATCTACAAGATTGATGAAGTGATGGACTACATCAACTTTCATCTCGGCAACCACCTTACGCTACAGGAGTTGGCGAAAATCGCCTGCGTCAGCCCCGCTTACTTTTCTTCCATCTTCAAGCGATACAACGGCGTCACATTGTTTGAGTACATCACACAAAAACGTGTGGATTACGCTATCCAACTCATCAAGACCAGCAACAAAAGCCTGATGGAAATTGCCACGCTATGCGGCTTCAACAGCAGCACCAGCTTTAACAAGGCCTTCAGCCGTATCACCGGCCTTGCCCCCTCTTATTACCGAAAAAAAGGCGGTACATAGGGTACCATTCCGCCATATTATAGAAAGAAGCCGGCTCCGCGCGCTCTTTTGCACGCGGAGCCTTTTTAATTTATTTATGAAAAACCTCCTCTATTTTTTGATTTTCTGTGCTTTCCCTTGACGCACACCCGATTTTGTTGCAAAGATAGAGGCAGTTGGGCGTCCCCAATAAGATTTTAGATCAAAAAAATCAACCCGGAGGAAATTATTATGAGCAAGAAGGAAACGGTTTTTGTCGGCACATATACACAACCTATTTTGTTCGGAACGGGACAGATTCTGCAGGGAAAGGGCAAGGGAATCTACCGCTATGAGTTGGATCTGGATACCGGGGCCATTGAGCAGGTGGGCTTTACACCGGACGTGGTGAATCCGTCTTACCTCGTACTTAGTGACGACCATAAAACACTTTACGCCGTAAACGAGCTGAAAAAGTTCAAAGATATGGAATGCGGCAGCATAAGCGCCTTTTCCGTAGACTCCGCCACCCACATGCTCACACTGCTTAACCAGCAGCCCACTGGCGGCACCGACCCATGCCATGTGGTCGTAAGCAAAAACGGAACCCATGTGTTTGTAGCCAACTTCATGAGCGGTAGCGTGTGCGTGTACCCCGTGCAGTCCGATGGTTCCCTGGGCGAGGCCTCGCAGTTCATTCAGCACGAGGGCTACAGCGTGAACCCCAAGCGTCAACGTGGCCCCCACGTCCATTCCACTACCTTCTCGCCTGACGGACGTTTTGCCTTTGTACCGGACTTGGGCATTGACAAGCTGGTGGCCTACGAGCCGGACTATACCACTGGAAAGCTGGCTGCCACGGATTCTTTTGCCACATTGCCCGGCGCTGGACCCCGCCACTGCGTATTCCATCCCAACGGCAAATTCTGCTACTTGACCAATGAGCTGGACTGCACTATCTACGCAATGCGCTACAACGCCGCGGACGGCACATTTGAAAAGCTGCAGAGCGTGCCCCTGATGATGGACGACAGCTTTACCGGCGAAAACAGCGGCGCGGACATCCAGATTACTCCGGACGGGCACTTTTTGTACGGCTCGAACCGCGGCCACAACAGCCTGATCTGCTACAAGGCCGATACCGAGACCGGCCTGCTGTGCTATGTTGGCATGACAGACTGCCACGGCGGCGTGCCCCGCAACTTTGCCATTGATCCCACAGGCCGATATGTCATCGTCGCCAATCAGGACACCGACAATCTGGTGGTGTTTTCTATCGGTATCGATGGTGTACTGACCTATGTGACCGAAACTTTTGCCCCGACGCCGGTATGCGTGCGCCCCTATCTGCTGGGCTGAACGGAGGGAACGGCATGATGACATCCATGGTCGATGTAGCGGTAATTGGCTGCGGCATTGTCGGCGCGGCCACCGCTTACGAATTGTCGCGCTATGACCTATCTGTCACCGTATTGGAGGCCGCCAACGACGTGGCAGACGGCACCACCAAAGCCAACAGCGCCATCCTGCACGCAGGATACGATCCACACCCCGGCACACGCATGGCCGCTTTGAATGTGGAGGGTGCGCGCCTGGCAAAGGAACTCTGCGCCAAACTGCAGGTATCTTATAAGCAGATTGGCTCGCTGGTGCTGGCCTTCGACGAGGAGGACCTTGTACTGGTGCGCGAGTTGTACCACCGCGGAGCGACCAACGGCGTGCCGGGGTTGCAGCTGTTGGACGCGGCGGGTGCGCACATGCTGGAGCCCGGGTTGAGCGACGCAGTGGTGGGTGCGCTATACGCTCCCAGCGCTGCCATCGTGAATCCGTGGGAGTACGCGCTGGCGCTGGCCGAGACGGCCGTACGCAACGGCGTGCAGATGCGCTGCCGCAGCGAAGTAACCGCTATTCGGAAGATCGAGGGCGGCTATGAGTTACAGACTGCGTCAGGGCCTTGCCGTGCACGAAGAATCGTGAACGCCGCCGGCATCCGCGCCGCCGCCGTGCACGACATGATCGCCCCCCACGCTTTCTCCATCCACTGCGCCCGTGGCGAATACTATCTGCTGGACAAAGGCGAAGGCAGCCGCGTGGGGCATGTGATTTTCCAGTGCCCCAACCGGGACGGTAAAGGCGTGCTGGTGGCGCCTACTGTACACGGAAATCTGATCGTGGGGCCCAACGCCGACGAAAACTCCGGCGAGAGCGTAGCCAACACAGCCTCAGGACTGGCCTACGTGGCCAAGATGGCACACAAATCCGTGCCCACCGTCGACCTGCGTGCCTCCATCCGCAATTTTGCTGGCGTGCGTGCACTGTCGGACCAAGAGGATTTCATCATCCAAGAGGCCAAGAGCGCGCCCGGCTTCATCGACCTGGCAGGCATCAAATCCCCGGGGCTCACTGCAGCGCCGGCCATCGCGCGGGAGGCCGTGGCGCTGTTGGAGCAGAGTGGTCTGGCCCTAAAGCCAAAGGCATATTTTATCGATACCCGGGAACATCTGTGCTTTAAAGATCTGTCCGCACAAGAAAAACAGGAGCTGATCGAGCGGGAACCGGCCTATGGGCGTGTGATCTGCCGCTGCGAGACCATCACCGAGGGCGAAATCCTAGCTGCCATTCACAGTTCCATCCCACCGTGCTCTATCGATGGCGTAAAGCGTCGATGCAACGCAGGCATGGGCCGTTGCCAAGGCGGTTTCTGCGGCCCGCGGGTGGCCGCACTCCTGATGCGTGAACAAAAACTCTCCCCCACACAGCTGCTGCAGGACAAGGACGGCAGCTTTGTGTTGACCGGGCAGACCAAGCTGGAAGGGAACTAAGATGAGTGAAAGAATATATGACGTGATTGTGATTGGCGGCGGGCCTGCCGGTCTGGCGGCCGCATGTGCGGCCTGGGACGAGGGCGCACGGCAGATTCTGATTGTAGAGCGTGATAAGGCGCTGGGCGGGATTTTGAATCAGTGTATCCACAACGGGTTTGGGCTGCACTACTTCAAAGAAGAACTGACAGGGCCGGAGTACGCAGGACGCTTTATGGAGCTTCTGGGCAAGACGGGCGTGGAAGTGAGCTTGGACACGATGGTGCTAGAGGTAACGCCGGAGCGCGCGGTACATATGGTGAGTACCCGGGGCGGGTACCAGGTGAGGCATGCGCGCAGCATCGTACTGGCGATGGGGTGCCGGGAGCGCACGCGAGGTGCGATTGGGATTCCGGGCACGCGACCAGCGGGTGTATTCACGGCTGGCGCGGCGCAGCGGTATGTGAACATGGAGGGCTACATGGTAGGGCGACGCGTGGTGATACTGGGATCGGGAGACATCGGGCTAATCATGGCGCGGCGCATGACGCTAGAGGGAGCGAAAGTGCTGGCGTGCGTGGAAGTGATGCCGTACTCGGGCGGGTTGAACAGAAACATCGTGCAGTGTCTGGAGGACTACGGGATCCCGCTGTACCTGTCCCACACCATCACAGAGATACGAGGCGAGCAACGCGTGGAGAGCGTGGTGGTGTCGCAGGTGGACGGGCAGAGAAAGCCGGTGGCTGGCACGGAGATGACGTTCGACTGCGACACTGTGCTACTGAGCGTAGGTCTGATTCCAGAGAACGAGCTGACGCGGCAAGCGGGCATCGAGATGGATGCGCGAACAAACGGAGCAATCGTATACGATGACATGGAGACGACCATAGAGGGCGTGTTCGCATGCGGGAACGTAGTGCACGTGCACGACCTTGTGGACTTTGTAACGACGGAGAGCCAGCGTGCGGGGCGCGCGGCGGCACGGTATGCACGGGAAGGGGCACGCGCGACAAGAGCGGTGCTGGCACTGGAAAACGGACCTGGGGTGACGTATACGGTACCGCAGCGCGTACGGCTGGAAGCCGTAGAGAAGAGCGTGGAGGTTTTTTTTCGCGTGAACCGTGTGTGCGCAGAGAGCGCGATACTCGTGGAGAACACAGGCAAGGTGCTGGCGCGGTACAAACGCGAACATCTGGCACCGGGAGAGATGGAGCATATCACGGTGCCGCGTATGCTGCTGGAAAAGGCGCAAGGCGCGGTGAGGATATGCGTAGAGGAGGAGCTGAGATGAAAGAGTTGATCTGTATTGTGTGTCCAAAGGGGTGCTGCCTGCATGTGGACGAGAGCAATGACTATGCGGTGACGGGCAACGGATGCGCACGTGGCGCGATGTACGGCAGAACAGAGCTGACAAACCCGACGCGAGTGGTGACGTCCACGGTGTGTGTGTCGGGAGCGGAGTTGCCGCGGTGTCCAGTGAAAACGAATCGCGCCGTTCCCAAGGAAAAGGTATTTAAGGTGATGGAGTGCATTGCCTCCGTGCGGGCCCAAGCGCCCATCACCGTGGGGCAGATCCTCGTGAAAGATATCTGCCACACCGGTGCCGATCTTGTGGCTACGCGCACGACGTCAGATTTTTCCTCCCGTGTTTAAAAACTTTTGTTATACAAAAAGACCGCACGGTGCCTACAGCGCCATACGGCCTTTTATTCCAAAAGGGCGCGGGCCGTTCAGCGGATGACCGCGAGGCCTTTTCCCAGATTGTCCAGAATATTGTCGATGTACTCCAGCCCCATGGACAAGCGGATAAGTCCCAGCGTGATGCCCGCGGTCACAAGTTGCTTTTCAGTGGGCTGGCAGTGCGGGTTGCTGGTCAGATGCAGTACACGGGTGTAGATATCCGCCACATGCACCACCTTATTGGCAAGCGACAGGCTGCCCATAAATTTGACAGCCACCTCGCGATCGCCACGGATGGAGACCGAAATCACACCACTGCACCCATGTGATGGAAACCTTCCCGGACGGCAATTCTGCCTTCATGTTGGTCTGCGCAGCTCCGCATTCTGTATGCTGTAAAAAATTCCATCCACGCCAATCTCACGCAGTAAACAGTAGACCCGCGCAGTCTCGTCCTGTGCAATCATATCGCAGGCGTGTATCACCGCCGCTGTGTCTCGGCGCATGCACTCCATCGTTTTGCTCCAGTCCACTTGAAGCCATAAAACGGACAATAGGCAGAACGCTGTATTAACGGATTTATCTATCCCACTTGCTTTCACGATGGAAGCCTTTTTTATCATACCGCTGTTCGCCTTTTGTGTTCCGGCAATTTGTTTGCTATAAAAGTGATAGAAATTTGGATAAAATATACCACACAGCGCAGTCAACGAGATATACTAATCGAATCGCATGCTTCAAAGCCTCGTTCATCTGGCACTGAACAACAATGTCCAGCACGTTTTTCTTTAAGGCGCTTGCAGTCATCCTGTTGTTCTTTGATGAAGTCAAGAAGCATGATTTCCAAAAATGCGCTTAAGAATATTTTTGCTTAAAAGAAAGAGGAACGGAGCGAATGTCCCGCTCCTCTTCACGCTACAATTTAGCCAGCCTTTCCTTCATCTCAAAATCCGAAAAGCACCCTCGCTGAGCCTGCTCCCTGATGTCCTGTGCTCTGGCGACCAGAGCATTCCATTCATCGGTTGAGATCTTCCCGCGTG
>ENA-ORUW01000379-ORUW01000379.1-human-gut-metagenome-genome-assembly--contig:-NODE-379-length-47718-cov-5.672094_pt1 | contig 47718 bp, 48 predicted proteins | sample MGYA00242088_ERZ509227 | MGnify/ENA primary metagenome ERZ509227 (study PRJEB26280, sample SAMEA2338816) | human gut metagenome | biome: human gut; feature: human-associated habitat; material: faeces... | reverse complement strand
GAAAGGTGAACATCAACCTGGGAACGGACGGCAGCATCTGCGGCGTCCAGTCCATTACGCGGCCAGATGGAAGCGTTGCGTATGGTGTGGACACGCTCGTGTTTGAAGTGGACCGGAACGGAGACTACGATTTTTTCGTGTGGGACCGGTGCGGGAACCTGCTGAAGTATACTGTGCCGGTCGACAGCTTCGCAGCGCCCGTACAGCCGAAACCTGCGCCCTTTGAGCCGGAAGAAACGAAACCCGAGCCCGATCCGGAGCCTGCTCCGGAGCCGAAAGAACCGGCGGCACCGGTAGAACTTCCTGTGCAGGAGGATGCCCGCGCATTGACGCTGGCCGACCTTGCCTGTACGCTGCTTTCCATCCTGTTTGCGGCCCTTGTGTGGCTGCGCGGGAAAAAAGACGGCGAGGAAGATGCTGACAATGAAAATGAGCAGGCTGAACGCATGGATAAAGAAGCGGAAGAAGATGAGCCGCGGGGTCACGCTGTGCAGAAAACCGTGAATGCGGTGCTGGCGGTATTGTCTGTGGTATTGTTCTTCCTCACACAGCCGCTCGTATGGCGTTTCCGTCTGGTGGACTGGTGGACGGTGCTGTTCGTGCTGCTGTGCGGCACGGCGCTGGCCATGCTCATCTGGAAGCGCAAACAGGAAAATAGCCCCGAAGAAATTGATGAAGAAAACATGGAGGATTTTGCAGAATGAAAACGATCGTATCACTGGCCCTTGCGGGCCTCATGTCCATTTCCGCACTGCTTCCCGCGCTGGCGGCGCAGGAAGCGGAGAGCGTATCCATCCCCGAAAGCTCCGGCATTTCGGAAAGCATGGAACAGGATGAGAGCAGCGTATCCAGTTCCGGCACATTGGCGGACGGAAGCGCCGCATCCAGTTCCAATAGTACAGCGGATGAAAGCACTGCGCCGGAGTCCGACAGCAATGCGGAGGATGGATCGGATTCTGTCCCGCAGCCCGAATCCGACAGTATGCCGGTGAAGCCTGACAGCAGCATTTCTGAGGATTCGGAAGCGGAAAACGGCGGCACACTGCCTGTTTCTGAAAGCACAGTATCCGATGAAACGGAATCTGTGCCAGACAGTGAAACAGCGGAATCGGACGCCGATGCCAAGGATGAAGATTCGTCTAGTGTAACGGAAGCAGCGGCGGATGCACAGACGGTTCCTGTTACGGTATCGGAAGAATACGCGCTCCTGCTTGCGACCAATCAGGCGGACAGCATGATGGGCCATGCGGGCATGGAGCGCAGCGGCGCCTGTACGCAGCCCGCGGCTTCCTTTGCTCTGGCAGACTACGCCGCAGAGACAGAGGACGAAAGCTACTGTCTGCTTTGGGAAGCGATGAACGCGGCATTTGAGCAGCTTGGCGCACAGAGGTATCCGGCGGCACGCTGTGTCTATGCGGACAATACGCTGATGGTGTATGTGTGAGAAGGAAGCGGTGTGGTTTGAAAAATGGGCTGTTGGATGAGATCGCCTGCAAAAACAAACGATATATTTCAGATTTGCGGCTGTTCCCGGAGCTCAAGTGGCGCGCGCTGGCACAGCTCTACGCTTTAAAAGGTAAGGAACAATATCCGCTGGCCGAGTGGTCGGAGGCTGTATCCTACCTGCTGGGCTGTACCGTGCATTTTGAGAGCTACGGCCAGATCACAGCAAGCCTCAAACCGTTTGCAAAGGGGATGCATTGAAAATGAAAGTCGTAATGGTGGAGCCGGGGCAGTACGCCCGTGCTGCGGAGATCGGGAACAAGCTGGAATCCTTACAGGCGGCGGTGGGTGGACTGATCGACTGTGCATATCCCTGGCGGGAAAAGGTGTGCATCGTGTGCAACGATGAAGGGCTGATCAACGGGATGCCGATGAACCGTGCCGTTGAAGGATACGGTGCGCTGGCCGGACCGTTTTTCATCTGCGGGATCAGCGGGGAAAACTTTTGCAGTCTGACGGACGCACAGGTGCAGAAATACCGGCAGATGTTCCTGCGCCCGCAGATTTTTTTGCATACGGAACGCGGCGTTGGGTATTTGGAGTATGACAATGTCACACTGCCCGGCGCGTCGAAGGAGGCTATTGATCTGTTTAAGGAACGAAACGGCCTGCCGGAGTTTTGCTGCTGCCTTTTGCCCGGTACGGAGATGCCGGTCCTTGTCCGTTACGGAGAGCGTTCGTATGTTCCGCTGGAAGTACGGGATCCGGGAGAAAGGGCGGAAGAAACCGCCGGCCGTCTGAACGGGCAGCTGGGCGTGACAAAGCAGCAGCAGGCGGCAATGCTTTGGGGCAGTATGTTCGGCTGGGACATTCCCGCGGCTGATCCGGCAAGGTATGACGAACAGGGACTGCCGAAACGGCGTGGGCCAAAACAGGGGGACCGGCAGAGGTAGGCGTTTGTTTTCCGTTCGTTTTCAATTCGTCCACAGTGTGTCGTCCTTTGACACGCGCCCTTTTGATATGGTTGTACTGCCCTCAAAAGAGGCGGAAAGGATGCAGAGAATATGGAAAAAACGGAACGTGCCGGGCTGCAGGTAAAAATGGATGTACTGCTGCAGACCTCGGAAGAAAGCTACCGGCTGGGCAGCGATGCATGGTACGGGAAGCTTCGGGATGTTGCATACGCGCTGTATGAGCAAAAGGCGATACCGCTGGAAATGCTGATAAAGGCCGAGCGCCGGCTGGGCCGGCTGGAGATGGACGTCCGGCTGGCGGAGCACGGGCTGACGGCCCTCCCGCAGCCTGCGCCGGAGCCGCCAAAACAGGAGACCGTGCGGGATGTGGCGGACTGGCTGGAAGCTGCTGAAAAAGACAGCGGTGAGATCGGTATGGCACAGGTGCGGGAATATATTTTAGACTTTTGGAAATGTGCGGACGAGTGACACGCACAGACACATCGGGGCGCGGCGGAAAGCCGCGCCCTGCATTTTTGTTGGACGAGGGGAACGGACTTGTCATGAAGCAACTAAGTTAGTTCAACAAGAAGAACCAAGAACTTGACCCTGCTGTTCTACAGCTATTGTATCACGGTCATCTCTAAGCCTGCTGATACATGATTTCATTAACCTTGAAACTTATTATACGAGTAGGAGAATGCAAATGAAAAAATACACTGCGGAATCAGTGACGGAGGGGCATCCGGATAAGGTGTGCGATATTATCGCGGACAGCGTTCTGGATGAATGCCTGCGCTTCGATATGGCCTCGCGTGTGGCCTGCGAGGTGATGGCAACGAAAGGGCATATATTGGTGGCGGGCGAGACCGCCGGCAGCCATATCCCGCGTGTACCGGAGATCGTCCGGGAGGTGTTGCGGCGGGTGGGATATCCGGCGGACCGCTATACGCTGGAGGTGCTTTTGCACAGGCAAAGCCCGGATATATCGGCGGGCGTGGCCGGCCCGCTGGAAGCAAGGACCGGGCAGACGGAGGGAATGCAGCTTGGCACCGGCGACCAGGGCGTGATGGTGGGCTACGCCTGCAATGAGACGCCGGAGAAAATGCCGCTGGCGGTGGTGCTGGCGCACCGCATCACCCGGCGGCTTGCCGGTGTGCGCAAGACGGGAGAAACAGAGGGCCTGCTGCCGGACGGAAAAGCCCAGGTTACAGTAGAATACGAGGACAGACAGCCAGTGCGGCTGGATACGGTGGTGTTGTCCGCCCAGCACAGGGACGACGTCCGGCCTGCGGAGCTGGAACAGGCGCTCAGGGAAAAAGTCCTCATTCCCGCCCTGCGGGCACTGCCGCCCGATGAAGATACCCGTATCCTCGTCAACCCATCCGGACGTTTTGTGCTGGGCGGGCCGGACGCGGATACGGGCCTCACGGGCCGAAAACTCATGGTGGACAGCTACGGACCGTTTGTCTCGCACGGCGGCGGAGCGTTCAGCGGAAAGGACGCCACCAAGGTGGACCGCAGCGGGGCATATATGGCGCGGTACATTGCAAAAAACATCGTGGCGGCGCAGCTTGCGGAAAGATGCCAGGTCACGCTCGCCTATGCCATCGGCGCGGCGCAGCCGGTCATGGTGGAGGTGGACACCTTCGGCACAGGCACGGTGTGCGCCGATGACTGTCTCGCGATGGCGGCGCGGCATGTGTTCGGCCTGACGCCGTTGGAGATCATCCGCACCTTGCAGCTCATGCGGCCCATCTTTGCACGGACAGCCTGTTACGGCCATTTTGGGCGCGCGGAGTTCCCGTGGGAGCGGGAGAACAGGGTACAGGCGCTGCGGGATGCGGTGGTATAGGGATTATTCATGTATATATGTTTTTGTTTATCGAAGGTTCTTGACAAAGAAGAAAATAAGTGACATAATGACAATAAAGTGACGTGTCATTATAAAAGGAGGTAATACAGAAATGGGACAAAAAACGATCATGGGTAGTCCGGAACTCGCAAACTCGATCAAGCTGCGCCGTAATGAGTTAGGCCTTACGATTGAAGAAGCGGCAAAAAAAGCAGGAGTAGGAACAAAAACCTGGTGTCGTTATGAAGCAGGTGGATCGGTACGCAGAGACAAGGGTAAAGGGATATGTAGAGCTTTAAATTGGCACAGTTTTCCTCAAAAGGAGAGTGAAGAAGAATCTCTTTTGGCTGCAGAGGAATACGAAGCTCATGAAGCATGGTCTTCGTACCTAATGGAAAACTTTGGGCGAATGAGTGCGGTATCCTTTGTAGTGGGCAGTGATATTTTGCTGGATAATCTACAAGAAGATATGGAAGCGCTTGCTTCGCTGCCCCGCGGCTCACATATCGGACAGGTCGACATTTCATTTTTGAAAGGAGTCCTGCCACCACAGTTTCTGATGATGTATGATTATGACTTCCTGTATGCTCTGTATACTACAGTCATTCAACTTCGTACTGTCGCTCATGCAGGCAGAGAAATTGTGGCACACCGCGTAATCGATGAGCTGGCGTTGTATTTGATCGTGGAAGAATCACGTTTTCTTGTAGAGAGTAAAATGGTCGACGACGAACAGCAGGATGCAGGATGGGATGAGTGGATATTTGATATATTTGATGATATGGACATTATCACTTTTCTGTATTCTAATATGTATGTATCAGAGAAAGATACGTATCATTTTTCACGATGGATGGAAGAGCAATTCTATATGCAGAAGTAGAAAAATGAAACAGTATTCCAGGAATCGCGATGGAATCCAAAAAGCTGAAAAAATGCAATAACATGACTAAGCGCCTGCAGAGATGCGGGCGCTTTTTTGATGGAGGTGAAAAAATGTACTTTGAAAAGGAAGAGCTCCGGCGGGCAAAGCAGATGTCGGCGATAGAATTCCTGAAGCGGTACCGGCCGGAAGAACTGGTGCGCTGCGGTACGGGCGAATACGAGCTGCGCAGCCACGACAGCTTCAAGATCAGCGAGAGCACCAGCCTGTGGCACTGGAAAAGCCGGGACATTGGCGGAAAAAGCGCGCTGGACTACCTTGTCCGTGTGGAGGGCGTTCCCTTTACAGACGCGGTGCGGTATCTGCTGGAGCAGGATGCGCCCGCATACGTCCCGTGCCGGAAAATCGAAGAACGCAGGCCATTTGTCCTTCCTCCGGCGGCGCGTGAAGAATACAGGGTGGAGTTGTATCTGCAAAGCCGTGGTGTCAGCCTGGATGTGATCCGCTACTGCATATCCAGAGGGATCTTGTACGAAAGCCTGCCGTATCACAGCTGTGTGTTCGTAGGCCTCGACCGGAATGGCGTCCCGCGCTATGCCGCGCTGCGTTCGACCTGTGACGGGCCGAAAGCGTTCAAGGGAGAACAGGCGGGAAGCGACAAACGGCATTCCTTTTGCATCCCGCCGGAGGTGAGAAGCCGGCGTGCCGCAGTGTATGAGGCAGCGCCGGACGCACTGGCCCACATGACGCTGGAGGGCGGGCGCGCGGACAAATACAGGCTGTCGCTGGGCGGGATCTATGTCCCCCAGGACACATCGACAGACCGCCCGGCCAAATCTCCCGCCGTGCTGGAAGCCTTTCTGCAAAACCATCCCGAAGTGGATGAGCTGGAGCTCTGTACGGATAACGACCGCGCGGGCTGGTGGGCGGCGCAGAACATCGCCAAAGCATACGCCGGGCGATACACGGTCACCGTGTATCTGCCGCCCATAGAGGGATACGATTGGGCGGATATGGCGAAAGAAGAAAAAGAGAAACGGGCCGCCCGAAACAGGGCGGTCTGTTTGGATAGGGAGTTGTAGAAATGGAAGAAAATATACTTAAGGTAATATCTCCTCTCGCGGCGGAATTCGTTCCGGACAGATGGAGCGGGGAGGATGAGATACAGGATCTGGACGGCCGGGGCATGATGCCCTACCGGGAACAAATCGAACAGGCTGCTGCAGAACAGGCGGTGGATCTTCTTGCGTACTATGACGGGCCGGATGAAGTTCGGGAGCACCTTGTCAGCATCATCCCGTCGGTTGCGGTGCAGGACGGAAAGCTGTGCGGCTGTACGGCCATCACGTACCGGCAGGACCTGTCCGAGCACCAGTGGAACGCACTGTTCCGGGACATCGCGGGCCAGTATTCGGATGGTTGGGGCGAAGGATTTGAACAGAGGGATATTGAAGTGGATGGAGGCATTCTGAACGTCCATTTCTGGCAGCCGGACGGATTTGAAATGGTCCCCATTGCGGTAAGCAGTGAGGAACAGACTGTGCCGGAACGCCCTAGGATGGAGCTGGCGGGCCATGACGGAAATATTTTCGCCATCCTGGGCCGGGCGGCAAAGCTGCTGCGGGAGAATGGGCAGAACGCGGCGTCGGTCGAGATGCGCAGGCGTGTGACGCACTGCGATAACTACTACAAGGCGCTGGGGATCATCAGCGAATATGTGGAGACGGAGCTGTCTGTTCCGCGAGATCTGCCGCCCGATCCTGCACGCCGCAAAAAGGAAAAACAGCATGGGGGTGAGGTCCGATGAGCGGTACGCTGTTGGAACGCCTGCAGCAGAAAGTGGACGCGGAGCTGGAACAATACAAGTCCGGCCTGCTCAGCCAGGGCGCGCAGGCGGTCATGGACAACGCTTACGAACTCGTGATCAAGAGCGAACTTGCAGTCCTTCTGGAAAGCGCCTTTTTGAGCAAACAGCAGGTCCGTGCGCTTCTGGATCAGGAGAATCCGCTGGCTTACATCTATGAGAGATGGGAGAACGACCATGTCGCCATTGGTGATCTGCTGTGCGATACCATCTACACGGCGGGCAACGATGCCCACAGAGAAAGACTGACCAAAAGTAAGCAGCGAAGAAAGGAGGAAGCTCGATGAATCAGAAGTATGAGATCAGCGAGATCGCTCATCCCCAATATCCCTGGCTGCATCGGATCCGTGCCTTAAGCGATGTACGTCCTGGTGTTCCGAAAGGGCACTTGGGTGGATATGCACAGTGCGAGGAAAATCTCAGTCAGAAAGGCGCCTGTTGGATTGCAGATGATGCTGTTGTGTGTGACAATGCTCGGGTATATGGGTCGGCCTGGATTGGTAACAAAAGCCATATATCGGGTCAGGCAGTGATATCAGGCGATGCCCATGTGGGGGGGAATGCGGCGGTATTGGAAAACGCACATGTGACATCCGGCCTTGTTGTAGAGCAAGCTGTGATACGTGGAGATGCAGAAATCAAAAAGGACCAAAGAACACGCAAATCGCCTCGAATTTCGGGAAGCGCACTGATATATGGTACTGTGGTTGGCAATGTATCCGTATCCGGCGCGAGTGTTGTAGGAAAAGGAGAAAAGATTGAAGGAGGAAGAAACTCTGCATTCCTTGTCTTTTTTGACGGAGATATGCCTACATCCGGCGTGAACCAACGAAAGGGAATATCGCAAGATTCACACAAAAAACAGAAAAGGAAAACAGCGCACAGAGGTGGTGAAAGATGAACAACAAGTATGAGATCAGCGAGGTTGCCCACATAGCCCTTGGAGAGGGGCTCTAATAACTACTACTCTATAATACAAGGATGATGCCTCTGAGTAAAACCAATGAACTGAATCTGATCATGAACGAGAACGCAAAACTGACTGTGGAACACAGCGGCGGCGATGGGTGGACGCTCCTGCATGGGGACACGCTCAGCATCGTGCGTGCGTTTAAGCCCGGCGTGTTCGACGCGGTGATCACCGACCCGCCCTATGCCAGCGGCGGTGCGAAGCCCAGCGAGAAAAACCGGACGACCACACAGAAATACAGCAGCATGCGCGCGGACAAGGCGCTGCCGGATTTTGACGGCGACCAGAAAGACCAGCGGAGCTGGACGCGCTGGATGGCGGAATGGCTGAGCGATGTGCGCAAAGCCTGCAAGGCGGGGGCTGTGCTGTGCGTGTTCATTGACTGGCGCATGGCTCCGTGCCTTTCCGATGCGATCCAGTGGGCCGGATGGATCTGGCGCGGGCAGGTGGTATGGGACAAGATGACGAGCCGGCCGCAGAAAGGCCGGTACCGCCAGCAGAGCGAGTACATGCTGTGGGCGTCCAACGGCCCGCTTCCCATCGACCGTCCGGTGGGATGTCTGCCGGGCGTGTTCCGGTACACGAACCCGGCCAAACGCATCCATGTGACGGAGAAGCCGCTTCAGCTCATGCGGGATATCGTGCATATCTGTGTGCCGGGCGGACGTATCCTCGACCCGTTCGCGGGAGCGGGCACGACCATCCTTGCCGCTGTGCAGGAAGGGTATGAGGCAGTGGGCGTCGAAGTGACGGACGCATACTATAGGCTGGGCGGTGACCGTGTGCGCACGGCGCTTGCAGACGGTGACGAACGAACGGTGGAAGCGTCCAACGGAGAACAGGGCATCCAATTGGATGCCCAAAAGAGATGAACACAGAGATGGCAGGCATCCACATTGGATGCCTGCTTTCCTATTGAATGGATGGAAGGGATCTGAAACGAAAATGGAAAAAGCATTTGCATACATCTGTGCGGCACAGGACGCCGCGCCCCGCCTTCTGCGCAGATACTGCCACAAGGTATACGAATTGGGATATGTGCCCATCTGCCCGCGGCTGAGTTTGCCGCAGTATTTGAGCGAGGACGTGCCCGAAGAACAGCGGGCCATGAGCCAGATCAGCCAGCAGCTTTTGCGTCGGTGCCGGATGCTGGTGGTGTGCGGCGGAGAGATCACGGCCGCGATGGCGGGCGAGATCGGGGCAGCGGAAAAGCTGAAGCTCATCTGCACCACGCTGGACGGCCTTGCGAAAATCAGGGAGAACGAAAACCGGTATGTGAACTGATCGGGTGTGGAATAGAAAACGGACCGGTATCCGGTCCGTTCAGTTCTCTATTCCACTTTTTCAAACGCGCCCATTGGGCAGAACTGCATGCACTTCCCGCAAACGATACATTTTTCAGCATCCACAACGGGAAGAGAGAACGGCGTTTCCTGTGAGATGGCTCCTTTGGGACATACCTTAATAGATGGGCACACATGATTCTGCGGGCATTTTTGTTTGTTGACAAGAATTTTCATAAAGTCTCCTCCTTGCAGTACTGCTCTTTGATGGATTCGATCAGCGCGATGACGCGCGCGTCATTAATCCAATAACGCACATTCATCCCCTGTTTTTCCGAACTGAGGATCCCCGCAGTTTTTAATAGATTGAGATGCTGCGAAAGCGCGGAAGCGGTAATATTCGGCGTGTGCCTGTGTATCTCGCTCACGTTTTTCCGGCCGTGCATCAATGCGCACAGGATCAGAAGCCGCTGTTCATTTGCCAGCAGCTTCAGCAACTCCGCGATCTTCTTTGCTTTTTCTTCCATGTGCAGCCACCTCTTTTCCGTGTTTGAGGATACAGATCCCCTGCGTCATCGTCCCCATGGGGCAGTACACACACCAGGACCTTGGCCGGAACAGGACCATGGTCACAAAACCGAGTACGGTAGAGGTGAGCATAACGCTGAAGAATCCAAAAGCGAATTGTGCGATCCACGGGGAGACCATATCGACCTCGGCCCATTGCCAGGGCAGCTTAAACACCCAGAGCAGCGTGACAGTCTGCTGCAGCGGCGCGCCGGTGAACGCCTTGTATGTGCTGAACAGCATCAAACCGAACATGGTCATGAAAAAAGCAAGGAACCCGTAGCGGAACCAGCGGCTGCGCAAAAACTTCGGCGGAGGAGCGTTCCGGGAAAGCTTCAGTTTTTCTCCCAACAGTCCCAGCAGCTGTCCGCGCCCGCAATAACGGTTGCAATAGGCCTTCCCTCCGCCAAAAACTGCGATCAGGAGCGGGATCGTAAAGAACAGCATGCCCAGCCAGGCGAACAGGATGTTGAACAGACCGAGGCAAAGATAAAGGAGTTCGACGATCCAGAGGTAGCTATACCATTTTTTCTGTTTCACAGCGCAGCCCTCCGTTCGATGATGGAAATAACGTCTGCCGGACAAACTTTTGTACATTTGCCGCAGCCGACGCATTTATCTTCATCCAGCCGGGCGGTCACGCCGGAAGCGATATACAGCGCGTCCCGTGGGCACACCGCGGCACAGCAGCCGCAGGCCACACATTCCTTACCGATGCCGGCAACCTTGGGAGATCGTTTCATACAGGGTCTCCTTCACAAATATATTAGTAATTCAGATATTACTAATATACTGTATGGTGAAGTGCTTGTCAAGTGTGACGATGAAACAGTTTCGATGGAAGGGAGGAGCGACTGGTTTGGCTAGCATAGCGCGTGGATATCCACGCGCATTTTGGGGCAGGCCCCAACCCCCTTGTGCTGAAAAAAGACAAAGTAGGTGAAGAAGCTGAAAGAAAAAATATTTGCTGCATTTGCAGCAAATGTCAAAACGATGGAAAGCCTGCGCAGGAACGAAGTAAAATATGTTCCCGGTATTTTGAGGATTGAAAAGGTCATTGTCCTCAGCGCCGCGGACTATGAAAAACTGGCGGAAGATATTTCGCCGGAATATCCTTTTCTTAAGAATAACAGGACGTTGATGACGGCACAGCCGGGCGGGACGTTCCGCTGCCTTTTGGTGACCGCGGAAACAGAACAGGAGGGCATGCTCCTTGCGCTGACGGAGAACACCCTGTATGCAGGACGCGCTCAAAACGTCCCGGGTATGGAACTGCAGGGGATCCCCGTGGAGCGGATAGCATTGGAAGAGCCAAAGGCGTATCAGGAGCATGCGGTGTTTTTCCACAGGGCGCGCGGCCTTGACGATATCACGGGGAGGGACGTCCATCGTCCCATGCCGGAACGGCAGACGTCTTTCCGGGTGGAACTGACCGTTGTGCTGAGCGATACGCAGTTCCGGCAGTTCAAAGAGTGCGGCCTTATGGAAGACCGGCTGTTTTTGTTTGAGAACAGCGGCAGGATGTGGTTTGATCCCGGCAAACTCTGCTGGCACTGCCTGCTTATCAAAGGGAAGAGCAGCAGGGATGGAATTCTCGTGGAGGCGGAAGGGTATGCCCACGCCCGGTATGCGGCCCATGTGCCGGACTGCGGCAGGCTGCGTTTGAAGGATGTGCCGGTACGGTATGAGCCTCCGGCGCGCAGGCCGCCGGAGCACAGGAAAAGCAAAGGCAGGGATGAGGCGCGGTGAGGAAACGGGAGCATGTGATCCCGCTGCGCCTGAACAAAAAGGAGCTGGCATACCTTGAAAAACAGGTGGAGCTGAGCCGGATGCCGCGGGAGGAATATCTGCGCGCGCTCGTCATGGGCGGCGAGGTGCGCGCCCGGCCCTGTACCCACCACGCCGACCTGCTGCGCAAGGTATCGGGCCTGTGCAACAATGCCAATCAGCTTGCCCATGTGGCAAACAGCACAGGCTTTGCGGGCCGGCAGAGCGTGGATGAGATGACGCGCATCGCCCGTGAAGTCTGGCGTGCCGTCAGAGAGCAATGGTGACGGGCTATGGCATATACGAGCATCCTTGCCGTGCACCGCCTGGAGCGCAGTGTGGAGTATGTAACGAATAAGGAAAAGACAGCCCGCCCAAAGCCGGACAGCGCCTCATCCCTACAGGAAGCCGTGGACGATGCCCGCGACCGGGAAAAAACAGAATGCGGCGTATTCGAGAGCGCCATCGGCTGTACCCTGGAGACGGCATATCGGGATATGCGGGCCAACAAGGAACGGTGGGGCCGGATGGACGGCGTACAGGGCTATCATCTGGTGCAGAGCTTTGCCGAGGGGGAACTGACGCCGGAGCTGGCGCACAGGATCGGGCTGGAGCTGGCGGAAAGGCTTCTGCACGGCCAATATCCGGCCGTCGTTGCGACACATCTCAATACACACTGCCTGCACAACCATATCGTATGGGATTCGGTGGCGATGGACACAGGCCGGAAATACCGCAGCAGCGCCAGAATCTACTATACCGGGGTACGCGCTGAGTCGGACCGGCTGTGCCGGCAATATGGGCTGTCGGTGATCGAAAGCCCGGAGTCGGAGCGTGGAAAAAAGCAGTACGGGAAATGGCTGGCGGAACAAAATGGGAAGCCGACATGGCGCACAGCCATCCGGCAGGATGTGGACAGCGCCATCGCGGCCTCTTTGACGTGGCGGCAATTTGTAAAGGCACTGGAGGGACAGGGCTATGAACTTCGGATGCAGCGTAAGTATCCGACTTTGAGACCGCCGGGCAAGGAACGCTGCGTGCGCTTTAAGACCCTGGGAAAGCAGTACACGCCCGAAGCCATCCGGATGCGCATATTGTACCCGCGCCGCGGGACAAAGGGACAGGCCGTGCCGCGGGTGCAGTATCCCCGGCTGCGCACCCGCGGCAGGCCCGTACGTGGGTTCACCGGCCTGCGGGCGCTGTATTACCGCTACCTGTATGAGCTGGGCGCGCTGCCCAAAAAGCTGGTATATCCCGGCTATGCGGTGCGGCAGGATATCCGGAAGCTGGATCAGTATGTGGAACAGATGCGGTTCCTCTCGCGGCACGGAATCGACAGCCGGGAACAGCTGGCGGAATACCGTAAGCCGTTGCTCGATGAGATCGCGGCGCTGACAAAAGAGCGGCATGGCCTGTACCGCAGCGCCCCGGATTCGCCGCGTATCGGACAGATCACGGCCCGGCTGAAAGTGCTGCGGAAAGAAATCCGGATGTGCGGCAGGATCGAAAAGCATTCGATGGAGATCGGGCAGCGGCTGGCGGAGGCGCGTGCGGAACAGAAAAAATATGTGGAAAAGGAAAAACAGAAAGGTGCTGATAAAGCTGAGAAAAGACGGGACGCCCTGCAGAGAGATAGTCGATTTCATTAAAAAACAGTATCCGGCCGGATGCCGGGTCGAACTGTACAGGATGGAAGACCCCTGGTCTCCCGTCCCGGCAGGGACGAAGGGGACAGTGGTATGCGTGGATGACGCGGGCCAGCTGCACATGCAGTGGGACAACGGCCGCACGCTGGCGCTGGTTCCGGGTACGGACTCTTTTTCGCGCATCGATGTTCCGGCGAAAAAATGGGAAAGGGCCGGTGACGCGCGATGAACTATGGCGGAGACGCGGCGGACCAGATTGTCCGGTATTCCCTTGAGGGGACGGAGGTGGCGCTCAAGCTGACGGGCGAGGCGGCAAAAAACTTTGCGGTGTTCGCGGCGGCGGTTTTGAAGGACCAGCGGAAGATACGCGGCAAAACCAATCTGACGCGGCTGCTGCGGGAGAACAAGCCGCTGCGTTTTTTTGAAGTACCCGAAAGCCGGATGAAGGAATTTGCACGGGAAGCCAATGTGCGCGGCCTGCTGTATGTGCCGGTCCGGGACAGATCGAAGGCAGCGGGAAAGATCGAGTTTGCAGTGTGGGCGGAGGACGCGGCCAAGGTCAACCGCGTGCTGGAGAAGATGGGCGTGGACTATCTGCAGGCGGATACGGGTGCAAAAGCAGAGGTGGGCCCAATGCCTGCGGCGGAGCAGCAGGCTGCGGTACAGACGGAGGTCGTGGAAATGCCGGAAGGCAGGATCGCCTTTGAAGTCACAGAGCTGGACGACGCATTCAACGTGGGCGGAAATTTTACGCAGCGGACGGGTGCAGAAAAGAGTCTGTCCGCACTTTCCTCGCCACAGCGAAGCTCTACTCAGCCACAGCCCGAAAAGAGCGCCGAAAGGATCCGGGCTGAGGGCGGCAGGCCCAGTGTAAAGCAGGAGCTGGGCGAGCTGAAGCGGGAGCAGGCGCAGAAAAAAGCGGCGGAACGCAGGCCACCGCAGCGCCGGCGTCCACCGAAAAACAGGAAAAAACAGAAGGGGAGATGACGCAGAGTGGATCTGACAAAACTGGTGAAAGGCCCGGCTGAGGAAGAGCCGGTACAGGAGCAGCCGAAGCTGTCCAAAGAAGAATACGCGGCGCTGAAAAAAACCGAGCGCGAGGAGCTGTGGACGCGGATCGACGCCCTGACGGCGGATGCGTTCAAAGACGGCAGTTCGCTACGGGGCTTTTTGGATTTCACCGCGCAGTGCAGCCCGGAGCGGATCGAGAACCTGCTGCTGTTCCACAGCGACGCGCCGGAGGCCACATGGCTGAAAACATTCGATGAGTGGAAAGAAGCGGGACGTAGTGTGCGCGGCGGAGAGGCCGGGTATACGGCGCTGATCGGGCAGGACTACACACGGGAGGACGGCACGGCGGCCAGCGGGTACTATGTGGGCAAAAAGTTTGATGTGAGCCAGACGCGCGGACGGCAGCCGAACAGGGCTCCGGTCTATGCAGCGGACGAGCTGGTGACGGCGGTGTTCACGAACAGCCCGGTGCGGCTCGCTGTGAGCGAAGCGGTGCCGGAGGGGATACAGGCGCAGTATGTAGCCCAAAACCGAACCATCTATGTGCGCAATAACATGGACGCGCAGACCACGTTCCTTGCCATTGCGCGGGAACAGGCGGCGGCCAGCTACGACATCCATGACGGCCGTTTCAGCCGTGCGGCCTACAGTGCGCAGAGCTACTGTGCGGCGTATGTGGCCGCGAAGAAATACGGGCTGGACGTCCGTTCCTTTTCCTTTGAACGTGTGTGCCAAATGTGCTCCGGCCTGGAGCCGCAGGAGCAGAGGCGCTTTTTGAGTGATGTGAAGCAGGCGGCGTATACGGTGGCGCGCACGGTGCGGCGCGGATTGAACGAACTGGAATTGTCCGCCACGCCGGAGCCGGCCTATTCCGTGGAAGTACATGCGCCCGTTGAGAAAACTGAGAAGCCCGCCCGTACAAAAAAGACGCCGCAGCCGCAGCGGGAATGAACCGTTTGTTTTCAGAAAGTTTTCAGACAGGGAATGGCTTTGCGGCGGGGAGTGTGGTAGTCTTGAGGTAATGAAACAGGAAATGGAGGCGGTCAAAATGGCACGGGAACGGTTGTACCGGATGACGGAGATCCAGAGGAACATGCTCGTTGTGGCCTTGATGGACGAGTACAGAAAGCAGAAGGCACAGGACGTGCCGGATCCGTCCATCGGCCGGCTTGCCGTCCGGGCGGAAGATGCGCCGCGGCACAAAAACCGTTTGCCGTGGGACAGGGAAAGGCTGTATGACCTTTATCTCAACGATGCGGAATGGCGCATGGCGCGGGATGCGCTCAACGCGCTGCGCAGCTGGCGGTTTTCGGTAGGAAAGGGCGACGGCGGCACGGACGATGCTTTGCTCAGGGTCATGGCCGCGAAATACAAAAAGGCGCCGGAAAGATAGGATAGGCTGACCCGCCCAACTTGACAATTTGAGGCGCTGAGGGTATACTGAATACAGAAAGGGCGCTGCCGGAAACGGTCAGCCCTTTAAAGTTGCAACGTGACCGTCGTACTTCTCAGGGTGCCGGCGGTCACTTCTTTTTTGCCTGTATGAACAGGCCGCAAATGCCGATGATTACAAGGCAAAGTTGAAAAACTTCGGATGTACTCAATTGGGCAGCCCCCCTTTCGTGAGATCAGGGAGCAAGAAGATGCCCCCGGTAAATGAGGGCCGACCGCTACTTCCAGCAGCGCTAAGAAAAATATATCATAGTTCGACACAACACGCAAGCTTGTATAGCGGAATACCGCTATGGATCACCCCATGCAGCATCACAGAACGCTGCATGGGGATTTCTTTATTGTAGGAGCTGAAAAAACTGAAGAGATCAACTTCATGGTGGATATGGATTTTGTCTTTACCCTTTGTCTGGTGGGCGGCGTTGCTTGTAGCCGGAGTCTGGCAGCCGGGGACGAATTTGCTGCAGCTGGTGGCAGAACTGAGCACGGTGCTGCAAAGACCGTGGGATATTCGCTGGACGCAGTATTCCGGCAGATGTCTGCTGCTGTTTACCCTGGCCTATGCGGTAGGGATCGGTATGGCACTGTCAAATACAACAGCCACACGCCGGGGCGAGGAACACGGTTCCGCTCGTTGGGGAGATGTGTTCAGCACTGCACGCAGATACCGTGATAAAGGAGGCGGAAACCTTATCCTCACGCAGCACTTTTCCATCGGCTGGGACGGATACAGGCATAAGCACAACACCAATGTGCTTGTGGTGGGCGGCTCAGGTGCGGGAAAAACACGTGGCTACTGTGTGCCGAACATATTGGAAGCAGCGGGCCGGGATGAAAATGCCCCGCCCTGTTCACTGGTGGTCACAGACCCAAAATCGGAGGTGCTGCGCAAGACGGGCGCACTCCTCATTGCACGGGGCTATGAGGTGCGGGTGCTGGACCTGACCAGCCCCGCCACTTCCTTTTGCTACAATCCCTTGCGGTATATCCAGAGCGACAAAGACGCGCTGCGCATGATTGACACGCTCATCCAGGCGACTACGCCGCCCGACAGCAAAAGCAGCGATCCGTTTTGGGTCAAAAGTGAAACGGCGCTGCTGCAGGCTCTGGTGCTGTATCTTGTACACGAAGCGCCCGAAGAAGAACAGAACCTTCCGATGGTGACGGAAATGCTGCAGGCGGCGGAAGTCCGGGAAGAAGATGACGAATATGAGTCGCCGTTGGATATGCTGTTCAGCCGGTTGGAGATGCGCGACCCGGAGAGCATCGCGCTCAAACAATACCGGGTTTACAAAATGGCCGCGGGCAAGACAGCCAAAAGCATCCTCGTGAGCGTGGGCGTGCGTCTGTCAGCTTTTCTGCTGCCGGAGGTTGCAAAAATGACGTGCACGGACGAACTCCATCTGGAGGAACTGGGGGAGAAAAAAGTGGCGCTGTTCTGCTGCATCCCGGACAGCGAGAAATCACTGAACTATCTTGTCGGCCTCCTATACGGCCAGCTCATCCAGACATTGTACTATGAGGCGGACCGAAAACACAAAGGGCGTCTGCCGGTTCCTGTGCATCTGCTGATCGATGAAGCGCCGAATATCTCACTGCCCACCGACAGCTTTCTTACCTCGCTGGCGACGATGCGAAGCCGCGGCATCTTCACGTCCTACATCTGTCAGAACATGGCGCAGATCAAGGCGCTGTTCAACAAGCAGTGGGAATCCCTTGTGGGCCTGTGCGATGAGTTCCTCTATTTGGGAGGAGCTGAAAAAGAAACGCACAAATATGTTTCGGAACTCATCGGCAAGCAGACGATCTCATCAGATATCCAGAACCGCAGCCGGGGCCGCAATGGAAGCTGCAGCACCAGCACGCAGCTTTCAGGCCGGGAACTTCTCATGCCGGACGAGGTCCGTCTGCTGGACAATGGAAAAGCGATTTTGTTTGTGCGCGGGGAACGGCCCATTCTGGACGGCAAGTTTGATTTGCTGCGGCATCCGAATGTGCGGCACACGGAAGACGGAGGCGCGCCGCCCTATGATTATACAGCCGCGCGCTTGGTTGAAAACGATCTTTCCGGCAGCCCGGAGAATTATGAACTGCTGGATATGCGCGATTTTTTAGCATAGCAGCATACGAAGAAGCAACAAATCCATCCGGGGCAGTACATTAGTGCCCCGGATGACAAAGCAAACAGGGAGGTATATCCGATTGGACATTTGGAATATTTTGAAATTCGTTCATAAAGGGGTGAAAAGCTATCCGGCAAAGATTGGCCGGGCAGGGCGAAGTGCCTTTGCGCTGTATGCGGCGCTGGCATTGTGCATATCGTGCTTCGCTGTTCCGGCCTTCGCCGCAGACGATCCTCTGGCTATTGTTAACAATCTGTCCGACTTTGTATTTTCTCTCATTCGCGCAGTAGGTGTTATTCTGCTGGGCTGGGGCGTGGTACAGGTCGGTTTGTCCTTTCAAAGCCACGACCCCAGCCAGAGAAGCCAGGGCTTTCTGACGCTGGCAGGCGGGCTTGTGATCACTTTTGCGCGGGAGATCCTCGCATTGATCGGTGTTGCGTGAGTATGAAAGAAGCGCACAGATCGGTACGGGAGGGGGTGAAGCCGCATGGGTGAAAACTCATGGATCATCGACAATCTGAACGCCGCGCTCAACACCTGGAACGAAAAGCTGGCGGAGATCTGGCAGCTCCTTACACAGGGGCTTGCAGACTTCAAGGGCGGCGGCGTGTGGAATGTCATGCTGAACGTGCACAGCGCGATGACGGCCATCGGTCTGGGCCTGCTGGTGCTGTTCTTCGCCGTGGGCGTGGTAAAGACCTGCGGCAGCTTCGCGGAAGCCCGAAGGCCGGAGCACGCGCTGAAGCTGTTCATCCGGTTTGTTCTGGCGAAGGCCGCTGTACAGTATAGCCTGGAACTTATGCTGGCGGTCTTCGACATCGTGCAGGGCATTGTATCACGCGCCATGGGTGCTGCGGGTACAGGTGGATTGGCGCCCACGACATTGCCGCAGGAGATCGTGGACAAGATCAACGCAGTGGGGTTCTGGAGCAGCATCCCGCTGTGGGCTGTCACGCTGCTGGGCGGGCTGTTTATTACGGTTTTGTCCTTTGTGATGATCATGACAGTGTACGGGCGTATGTTCCGGCTATATATGTATGCGGCGCTTGCCCCCATTCCACTGGCTACATTTGCGGGTGAACCGACAAGCAATGTGGGCCGCAGCTTTGTGAAAAGCTATGCGGGCGTATGTTTGGAGGGTGCGGTGATCGCTCTGGCGTGTATTATATTCTCCGCGATGGCTTCCGCACCGCCTGCCGTAGACAACAGTGTGTCCGCTGTTACGGCGGTTTGGAGCTATGTGGCGGAGCTTTTGTTTGATCTCCTCATATTGGTCGGCGCGGTCAAGGCAAGTGACCGCGTGGTGCGGGAGATGATGGGACTGTAAAATTCGGGTTCATGAGAACTGTGATTGATATTTTACAAGGAGTGTGGTACAATAAGGCCATGAAGGAGGGACGAAAGATGCCGCAAATCGTTCCGATTCGAGATTTAAAAAACACAAATAAGATCTCTCAAATGTGCCATGATTCCGAGGAGCCTATCTTCGTGACTAAAAATGGTTATGGGGATATCGTCATGATGAGTATGGAAACCTATGAGCGTCAGATGATTCTGGCAGATGTGGACGCGAAGCTAGCTGTTGCAGAAGAACAGATCACGGCAGGAAGGGTTCGTCCGGCCAGAGAAGCCGCGCAGGAACTGAGAAAGAAATATGGTATATAGCGTTGTTGTAACGGACGCAGCAGCCTGCGATCTGGATTCCATTCTGAATTATCTGGTCGAACAGCTCCACACGCCGAAAGCTGCCGTTGACTTGATGACGGAATACAATGAGATTCTTGACAATTTGGAACGTTACCCATATATGTTTGAGGAATCCAGGATATCCGTCCGCCGCAAAGCGACGTACCACAAGTTCCAGCTCGGGAAATATGTCGGGCTGTATCAAGTAGATGAAACAGAAAAATGTGTGACCATAGCCCGCATTTTTCACGGGTCACAGAATTACCAGAAATATTTGTAAATACATCTACTTTAATTTAAGCGCCGCCTGTGTACGGCGCTCATTTTTTTGCAGGAGGGAAGCCTATCGAGATCAAAATTCCAAAAGAGATCCGCGAGTACCAGGAGTCCATCTTTTTCGGGCTCAATACGCGGCAGTTTGTATGTTCACTTCTGGCCCTCGGCGCTGCCGTGGGCCTGTATTTTTTGCTGCGGGATACGGCGGGTACGGAAATAGCAGGCTGGGCCTGTATGCTGGGTGCGGCCCCGTTTGCGGCCTGCGGCTTTGTGCGCTATCACGGCATGACGGCCGAGCAGCTGCTGTGGGCCGTGATCAAATCGGAGCTGCTTACACCGCACAGGCTCGTGTTCCGGGCGGAAAATGTCTACTACACGGTAATGCGCGCCAAAATCGAAGCAGGAGCACGCAGGCCGAAACGTGAAGTGGGGGGTGCCGTTGATTAAAACACTGGCACGGAGTATTAAACAGGAAAAAGAAAATTTCCGCATTCCTCATTCTGTGCAGGACGTTATTCCCATCAGGCGTATCTGGCTGGACGGCATTTTCCAAGCAGGCAATGCCTACAGCCGTTCCTACCGTCTCACAGACATCAATTACGCCATCGCCAGCAAGGCGGATAAGACGGCGATGCTGCTGGACTATTCAGAACTGCTCAATGCGCTGGATTCCGGGGCATGCGCTAAGATCACCATCAACAACCGGCGTGTGGACCGCAGGCAGTTTGAACAGGAATTGCTGATCCGGCCGCAGGAAGATAAGCTGAACGAATACCGGCAGGAGTACAATGATATGCTGCGCTCCCACGCGGCCAGCAACAACAATGTGGTGCAGGAGCGGTATCTCACGATCAGTGCGCACAAGCGCAGCGTTGATGAGGCGCGAGCGTACTTCCAGCGCATGGGCGGCGAAGTCACAGCACGTCTCGGGCAGTTATCCTCGCAGGCTGAGGAACTGGACGCCTCTGCCCGGCTGCAGATCCTGCGCGATTTCTTCAAGGCAGGCCAGCCTGCTGTTGTGCCATTCAATATGGAACAGCGAGCAAAGCGCGGCCATGATTTCAAGGACTGGTTCTGCCCGGACAGTCTGGAGTTTTACGCCGACTTTTTCAAGTCGGACGTCCGATGGGGCCGGGTGCTGTATCTACAGAATTACGCCAGCTTCATCAAGGATGATTTCATCATGGAGCTGTGCGGGCTGGACCGCAGCATGATGGTGTCCATCGACATCCTGCCGGTACCCACGGACGAAGCGGTGAGGGAATTGCAGAACAAGCTTCTTGGTGTGGAAACGAACGTGGCCAACTGGCAGCGGCGTCAGAAGAATGCCAACAATTACACGGCGAATGTTCCCTACGATATGCAGCTCCAGCGTAAGGAAACAACGGAATTTCTGAATGACCTGACCGAACGCGACCAGCGCATGATGTACGGCCTTGTGACGGTGGTGCATCTGGCAGGTACAAAGGAGCAGCTGGACGCGGATACGGAAAGCCTGCTAGCGGTAGGCCGCAAGCATCTGTGCCAGCTTTCCACCCTGCGCTGGCAGCAGCGGGACGGCCTGGACACAGTGTTGCCTTATGGCGTGCGGCGCATCCATGCGTTGCGCACACTGACCACAGAAAGCGTTGCTGTGCTGATGCCGTTCAAGGCGCAGGAGTTGAACCACACAAACGGCATCTACTATGGGCAAAACGCGGTGTCGGGCAATATGATCCGCATTGACCGGGCACAGCTGCTCAACGGTCATTCGTTCCGGCTGGGCGTGTCGGGCAGCGGCAAGAGCATGAGTGCAAAAGAGGAATTGGTGGAGATCGCCCTGCGCACAAGAGATGATATCCTTATCCTGGATCCGGAGAGTGAGTTCGGTCAGCTGGTCAAGGCGCTGGGTGGCGAGGTGCTGCCCATTTCCCCGCACAGCAGCATCCACCTCAATGCACTGGATATCGACAGGGCCTATGGAGAGGAAAAGAATCCGCTGGTGGACAAGGTGAAGCTCATCCTGTCTATTTTTGAGCCACTGACGGAAAACGGCCTTACGGCAAAGCAGAGGTCAATTCTGGATCGCTGTGCGGAGCGTGTATATCGGGGATATATTCGCGGGGGCTACCGAGGCACTCCGCCCACGCTGGTGGATCTGCGCCGGGTATTGCTGGAGCAGCCCGAGGCAGAAGCACACGATCTCGCACTGGCATCTGAGCTGTATACCACCGGCAGCTTGAACATCTTTGCCCATCAGACCAATGTGGACACTGGTGCGCGCATTCTGTGCTACGATATCCGGGAGCTGGATGAACAGCTGCGGCCTGTAGGCATGGTGGTAACGCTGGACGCTATTTTCAACCGGGTGATCCGCAACTGGCGGCAGGGAAAACGCACATGGATACTGGCCGATGAGTTCTACATTTTGTTTCGTTACTCTTTCAGCGCGGAATTTTTCTACCGCCTGTTCAAGAGGATGCGCAAATACAATGCGTTCATCACGGCGATATCGCAGAACGTGGACGAGATCCTGCGTTCGGACACCGCCCGCCTCATGCTGGCAAACAGCGAGCTGTTGGTGATGCTCAACCAGGCGGCAACAGACCGGGAGGAGCTGGCGAAGCTGCTGAATATTTCAGAAAACCAGCTGTCGTACATTACAAACGTGCCTGCGGGCCATGGTCTCATCCGCTGCGGCGGGGCGATTATCCCATTCGAGAACAGCTTCCCCAAAAATACAAAGCTGTATCAGCTGATGACGACCAAGCCTGATGAAAAGTTTTGAACAACGGAAAAGGTTGAGGTCAGAAGGGTCACGGTTGTTTTTGGGAGATTTTCCCTTCCATAGCAGGTCAATAACATGAAGGAGCCATCTTGAGTTTTCGCTGGAATAGGGGTACTATATATAGCGGTCAGGAGGAGGACAGTATATGGAAAACAACAACATCGGCAATGCGGAGAGAGCGGGGAAGAATGTGAAGTTCGAGCGCATCCGGCGTATCACGGGGTATCTTGTGGGTACGGTGGATCGCTGGAATGATGCGAAAAAAGAGGAGCTTCATGACCGTGTGGAAGCACGCGTAAATATATGAACCGCCCGTGGGGAGCAACTTCCCTGCGGGCGTTTTTTGTTTGGGAGAGGTACGGTTGAAAGACATTAAAGTGAAAGAAGAACGGGGGAAAGCAGAATTGCCGAAGCTGGTCCGGCATGCGCCCAAAGAGTCTGTCCGGCGCGGATTGGCGGCGGTAAAAGAAAAAAGCGTCGTGCAGCTGATGCAGACGGCGCGGAATGGAACGGAAAATCCGGCTGACACGGAAGACGGGATGCGGTCGGATGCACAAACAGTGGTGGATAGTAGCGTTGGATTGGTTGAAGATACAGTCGCGGGCGGCAAGGAACTGCTGCGCCATCTGCCGTACCGGGAAAACGGCGTCAGACAGGATGAGTACAGGGATAATAGAAGGCGGTGGAAAGATTACGCGGCGCATATGAAGAAACGCCCGCAGGCAGTGGAACAGCCAAAGCGTATTGCGGCAGAAACAAATTTGGGGTGCGCTGAGACACAAAGAAGGAATATCCGCGGGCCAAAAACGGGGAAACTATTTTTCAAAGAGCCGGGGCGACGGGGGAAGGCGGCGAGCTCAGCGCAAGGGGTGGCAAAACAGACCGTGCATATATCGAAGAAAGCTGTCCGAAAGATTCAGCATACAGCACGGGCTGCTGCCAAAACAGCAAAGTCTGCAGGCAAGGCATTGGCGAATACGGCCAAAGCCTGTATCGCAGCGCTTAAAAGTGTTTTGGCGGCGCTTATTGCAGGCGGCGGCGTGGCACTGGCGGTGATTTTGCTGATATGCCTGATCGCATTGGTGGCAGGCTCTTCTTTCGGTATTTTCTTTTCGGCAGAGCCGACGGGCAAGGGGATGACATTGAAACAGGCGGTGCAGGTTTTGAATACGGAATACTACGAAAGGATCAGGTACATTGAGGCAAGCGTGCCACACGACAGGGTGGAATACATTTCTTCGGACGGTTCGGTATCCATCCGGTGGGAGGACGTGCTGGCAGTATTCGCAGCGGACGTGGCGGCGGACGAGCACGGCACACAGGTGATCTCGCTGGATGAAGGGCAGCTGCAGAAGCTGCGGGAGGTATTGGGCGATATGCACCGGCTTGATTACAGCATACGGATGGAGGAACACGAAGAAACTGTGATTACAACGGAGGATGGCAGGGTGATCACCGATACCGTTACAGTAGCGGAGACCATACTGGAGTTTGAGGTAACGCACAAAGCCACAGCCGAAATGGCTGTGGCTTATGGCTTTACCCCACGGCAGAACGAACAGCTCGCCTTGCTGACAGGGCAGGAGTATACCGCACTCTGGATGACGCTGCTGGGCGGCTATGTGAACAGCGGCGGGCAGATTATCGAACCGGATACTGATTGGGTGGGGACAGGCATATTCGCATGGCCGCTTCCACAGAGTTTTACGATTACTTCTCCTTTTGGTTACCGGAAAGATCCGTTCACCGGCGAGGTGACGTACCACAGCGGTACGGATATCGCCGCTCCGGCGGGCACGCCCATCCTTGCGGCCGCCGCCGGCATGGTGACCATTGCCAACGGCACTGACCCGTGGGGTGGAAGTTATGGCTACTACATTAAATTGGACCACGGAGAAGGAATAGAGACATTGTACGCGCATTGTTCGGCTATCGCCGTTACAGTGGGCCAACGGATGCAACAAGGTGAGGTAATCGGCTATGTGGGCAGCACAGGGAACAGTACGGGGGATCATTTGCATTTCGAAATACGAACAAATGGAAAAGGAATTGATTCACTAAATTATTTTTCTGATGGGACTTTTCCTAAAGTTTTTGGAATCGAATATTTTAGAGAGCAATAACGTATCGGGAAAGTTCATAGTCATTAGAGAAACTGTATGTCTTCTGTACTGGCAGAGTTGTCACGATAATTTCCAGGGGTGTTGCCGGTTAATCGTTTAAAAAGGATATTGAAATAATTCGGGTTTTCAAATCCAAGGGAGGCAGCAATTTCGCTAACTTTCATGGAAGAATGTAGCAGCATTTCTTGGGCAGCTTTAATTTTACAGTTATTGACATAGTCTATAAAGTTTATTTTGGTTTCCTTTTTAAAAAGATGAGAGAAATAGCTTTCACTAACATTTACATATTGTGCGATTTCAGATAGAGTGATTTTTTTGTGCAGATTTTCTTTTATATATTTTTGTGCAGAATAAATTTCAGGAGAATACTCAAGAGACTGAGCTTGTTTTTTCAGCAACGATAGGTAGTAAAGTGCGTATTCCTCAACTTCGGCAGCAGTTTGAGCAATTATAATTTTGTTATAATCAATGTCTTCGCATACTTGTTGCGGCACTTGAAAATGACATTGAGAAATGAAAAAAGAAGATATATGTTCCAGAAGATTCCTAATATAGGATTTGTAAATATCAGGAAGATAATAATTAGCAGCAATATTAGAAAATATGGTTTTGATTGCAGAAAACCAATCGGGCTTTGTACTTTGAAGAAGCGAGAGCATTTTTTGGGAGTCGGAGAGTAGCTGCTTGTAACTATAATGATTTTTAAATACTAAAGGTTTTGTGTAGAAGATAACCGAGGGCGAGTAGAAAAATTGCACAATCGTTTCATTAACAGAGTGAAGTACATCGGGCAGCTGGGAAATTTCAAATGCGTAATTGGATAGCACACAGACAACTTGGCAATTAATATAACGTTTAGTATGCGCATATATTTTTTGGCAGAATGGTTCGTCTATTGCGGTAGCATATGTATCCTTCACAAGAACAACAAAAAGAAGTTCCTTCCACCAAAGACATAAGCTTTTCGGTATTGCGGCAGTAAATTGTTCAATGATTGCTTGTGCGGCGTGACATAAAGAGTAAAGACCATCTTCAACGGATGAAACAGGAAAAAACTGCATTAGGAGAAGTTGATATTTACCATCAAATTGATCAATGGCAAGTTGTTGCAGTAGAGACGATGTGTGTGCCGAAGACGAAGTTTCTCCAGTAAGAAGTGCCATTAACAGGTCATGCTTTTGATATAGAACATCTTTTATCGGAGTAGGCCTACTAGATAAGGGGACAGATTTTAGTGTCCTTAGCAAATCATCTTTGTTGATTTCGAGTTTGAAAATATAGTCACATGCACCAAGTTGCATTGCCTTTTTTACATAGTGAAAATCGGTGCTGTTACTCAACATAATAAACTTGATTTGAGAATATTTTTGAGAACACTCCGATAATAGCTCCAACCCATTCATAGGCTGCATAAGAATATCGGCAAGAATAATGTCTGGTTTTAGGACGGGAATCTTTGTCAACGCATCTTGACCATCTGTTGCGGTACCACATACGACGAACCCATGTGTTTCCCAGTCGAGAATAGATGAAATGCCAAGACGAACAATGTACTCGTCATCGACAATGAGTACACGTATCAAGTATATCCCTCCCTTTTGTGCTTTAGCCATGAGCAAAATTCGAAAAACATAGAGATGTCAAAGGTTTCCGGGCATGACTAAAACCGGAAATCACTCTACAATTGTAGAAAGTGGAAGCCCTGTTTGGCAAAATTGACGTAGAACAACATCAATGGGAGCGGCTGGACGCGATCCACCGACAGGAAATTATTTAGGATGTGACCTTGTTCGCATCCCAAAGTGCCGCACAGAACAATTTAAAAGCCTTTATGAAGAACAAATTTTCCAAAGAGGCTCCGCCGCAAAGAGTCCCGAACTGCGCTCTGGGAGTTTATTCTGCCTCTAACCAGCACAGCGAGCACTGATATGACTTCTATTGGGCTTACAAGGACCATGTACTGGTGGATTGTATTTCAGGACTGCCTTTATACGAACTGACTACGTCAGTCAACATTACGGACTCCAACATTACCATCGACATCCTGGCCGCAGCTAACCAGACAATCCCTTTGCGGGAATGCTCTTTCCTTGCGGGTAAGGGATACGACGTGAAAACCATCTACAATATTGTGCAATCGGTCTATGAAGGGGAGGTCTTTATTCCTACCAACGCATTCTAAGGCTGAAAAAAGTCTTCTGCCGACAACCCCATCTGCGATGTCGGCTGGGCTATGCGCAAGGATGGCAAAATAAATGGCCGTGGGCGAACACGCCAGAAATTTTGCTGTCCCTTCCGACAGTCCAAACACGCTGTTTGTCCCTGCAACCACAAGAATTGGAACAATGAAGAGAAACACAGGGGGTGTACGAAATACGGAACGATTCCCAATGACTATCGACTTATTTATTGACCGCAGTTGCCTCTATTTCAAGAAGACTTATGCGCGGCGTCAGAATGCGAGCAGTATTACTCCCCACTTCAAGGCATCTGTACAGGAGCGTTTATATGGGGTCGCAATGAAACAAGCGCTGAAACCCTTAGTACGCTGGCTCACATCTCATCTTCAACTGTTGCTCTGTCCGCAGTCTTGTTCGGCTCGCATTCTTACCGCGAGTCTAAATCTTTCAGACGTTCCGTTTGACGGGTACTCCTATACACTTTTAGCCGCTCGCTTTTCTGACGGGCTTTGTTTTTGTTACACTTTTTTCCACTGTCTGGCTGTTTTCGCTCCTCAACTATTTCGCTCCTGTTTTGCTCATCTCTATTTGTGCTTGCTTGGGAGGCAAATTGTAACTTGTGTACCTTCATAAGGTATGCTTTGGATTTCGAGGCCGTACTGCGTACCACATGTGACTTGAATGATTTTATGTACAGCAGCCAGTCCTAACCCATTTAATTTGGCCGTTGCATCGATTTTAATAGTCTGCCAGTCTTTAAGTGCGCTTTCGGAGAAGCCACGGCCGTTATCTTGGATATGAATAAAAAAGAATTGCTCTTGCTCTTCACATGTGATTGCTATAATGCCTTGGTCGGTATAATTTTTGAACCCATGCAAAATAGAGTTTTCCACGATGGGCTGCAAAATGAATTTGAATACTAGATTTTCACAATAAAGCTCTACAGAAGAATCAAGGTCCAATTGAATACTATTTCCAAAACGGTTATTTTGAATATGTAAGTAGCTTTGTACATTATCGATTTCAGATTGAAGTGGAACAAGTTCATCGTCTTTTGAAATGCTGTAACGTAGGATTTTAGAAAGCGCATCAATATTTTCTACAATACTATCAGCGTGAATTATTTGCGCGGAAAATTTTATGGAATTAAGCGTATTGAAAAGGAAATGCGGATTGATTTGCGCCCGTAATGCTTCATAATGATAATTTTCTTTAATTGTATTTTCCTCTTTCAACTTTTGAAAAAGTTGATTGATAGAATCAGTCAGCCGATAAAAGCTTTGACTCAAACTTCCAATTTCATCATCACTTACTTTAGATATAGTTAGTTGGTCGCCAACTTGGAAATCGCGAATTTGAGCATCAAGTTGTCGGATGGGTGCGACTAGTCTTTTGGGAATCATAAAGACAACTAAAAGAATAATCGCATACACCGCGGAAGCAATTACAATAATAAGTTGTAGTTGGTATTCAATACGGCCAAATATATTTTCATAATTAGAAATTGATAAGATATGAAGTTCACATCCGTTGAAATCAAAACGACTTTGGATGGTATAGTCATTGAGCAGGTATTTTTGAGAGTCAATTTCATAGATAGAACTTCTTTCGTTCGCTTCCAGCAGATGCATGCGACAAAGATGAAATTTTTCAGAGGTTATAGGATTATCGTTATTACTATAACTCGCAATGATATCATCGTTGTCTAAATATAGGACAACACAGTCGACATCAAGATTTAAATATTGCTTCAAAAGGGGGCGGAATTGATCTTTGGATACAGAAATTGTCAATGTTGCAATTGGTGTAGAAGACAAATTGTTTTGATAAAATACACGCGACATAGAAAAGTAGTCTTTTTGACGTTTTTCATCTATTGCATGAAAATCCCAATAGATAGAACTGGGCTGTTCATGGCAGGTAGGAGTCTTATGATTTGCGGTGATGGAATAATCAGACCGATTACAATATGTATTGCCAAATTTATCTTGGAGATAAATCCAAGTTGAATCATTGAGACCAAAATTCTGTAAATAGATTGTTTGCAGAAGATGGTTGAACGTGACATATTTGTCGTAATAGTCAATGGAGGAATCGCTGAGAGAATTCATAAATACACTATCATTGTTTATGATAGCAGAAACTGTCAACATGCCAGAAAAGGTATTCTCTATATTTTGCCAACAATATAAAAGCGTTTTTTCTGTACTACTGCGGACTTCGCTTTTTAGAAGATGAGTGTAAGCCATCGTTAAAGAAAGACAAAGAAGACCCATTGGTAGCAAAATACCGATGACGATGCAGACAAAGAGCTTTGAAGATAGCTTTTTGGTATGGGAGCGCGTCATTATCAGTCTCTCCAATACTTTATTTTATTATTATGATAAACGTAGGGGAAATCAAAATCAAGGGTGAATATAGGATGCTGCGCGAATACAAGAAATAATGATATGAAATCCAAAAATAATGATATGTTTTATAAACAATAATGCAATATGCCTAAATTTTAATATAATAATAACAAAATTTTTAATTGAATATGCCGAAAATATTTTATAAAATTAAACCAGCGAACCCAATTAAATATGGATGGAGGAAAAAAGAACATGAAAAAGGTTATTGCATGTGTATGTGTTTTTCTGATGCTTTTAGCGATGGTCGGCTGTGCACCATCATCTGCAACAAGCTCAATGGCTGCATCGCAGGGAGCGGAATCTTCTGAAAGCGCCGGAAATTCAAAAGGAAATAATGGTGAGGTTATTCATCTGACAATGTGGGGCGGCGTTCCGCTGGAAGCTGGCTTCGACAAGGTATGCGAGAATTTTAATGAGGAATTTAAAGACAAAGGAATCGAAATTTCTTATGAGCGGTATGTAAATGATGATCAGGGAAATATGAAGCTTGAAACGAATCTGCTCGCTGGCAGTGACATCGATATTTACATTACACATGGATTTTCCCGTCTGCAGAAAAGAGCCGGAGGCATGGCACTTGAATTGAATGCACTTTGCGATCGGGATGGGTTTGACATGGAAGCTGAATTTGGCGATATTTATAAGTCTTCCTTGATTAATGACAAGTTGTATTCCATTCCGACGGTGAATTCCCTGTACGGTATCGTTATCAACAAAGATATGTTTGATGCGGCGGGAATCGCTGTTCCCACGCAGTGGACGATAGATGAATTTCGAGAGGTTGCGAAACAATTGACGCATGGCGAAGGAAACGATAAAGTATATGGCATGTTCTTTAACACCCAGCAGGATATGACATATCCGTTCCAGTTTTTCTCTTCGCAGACTTTGGGAAGCAATTACTATTATGCCGATGATTTGCAGAGCGTAACATTTTCTGCTGATGACAATGTCAAAGCCGTGCAGACCGTTGCGGAAATGATGCTTGTGGACGGCTCAGCACCGACCCATGCTGACAGTGTAACGCAGAAACTCAGCCAGGAAGATATGTTCCTCGGCGGAAAAGCGGCGATGACAATTGGCCCGTGGATGGTTCGAAATATTAAAGATCTGCAGAACTATCCGCATGATTTTGTGACGGCGTTTGCCCCGTATCCAGTTGTTTCGGAACAGGAGGAATATTTTGCGCAGGGAGGTATTGGCGATTTTCTGTGCATCAACCCGAAATCTGAAAATATCGATGCTGCGTGGGAATTTGTGAAGTGGTACAGTCAAGGTGGCATGATGCCTCTGGTTGGCGGTGGTCGAGTCCCTTTGAACGTTAATATCGATTCTGACGAGGTGTTAGCGGCTTATATCTCCGGTTACGAATCTCTATTTGATGCTGAAAGCACCCGTGATGTGTTAATTGCTCCTCGTACGAATTATGCAGTTGAAACTGTTTCCGATAAGCATCCAGAGATTCTCAAGATCCTGAATCAGCATCTTGAATCGATTTATTTGGGTAAGGAAACTGCCGTAGATGGTTTAGCACAGGCGCAAAAAGCCGCAGACGATTTGTTGAAATAGAATATGAAATAAAACAGGCGAAAGGACAATAGCTTTCGCCTGTTTTTCAAAGTGAGGGATTTATGTTGCGCATGGGTCAAAAAACGAAAACGAATTTAGTAGCTTACTTATTTATTGCGCCGAATTTTATTTGTGTAATTTTTTTTATGTTGCTTCCAATTCTATTTGCTGGATTTATCAGCTTTTTTCACTGGAACTATGCGCAGGGATTCGGAAGTTGGGAATTTGTAGGATTAGGGAATTTCATTAAAATGTGGTCGGATCAATGGTTTTTGGATTCATTTTGGAATACAATTATATTTTCGTTTAGCGTAGTACCGATTACAATCATTTTATCAATTATTTGTGCGGAACTTATTGATAAATTTACCTATGGGAAGCGCCTTATCCGTCTGGCGGTATTTTTGCCATATATTTCAAATATCGTTGCAATTTCTGCTGTTTGGACAATGATGTATTCCTCCTATGGCCCAATTAATGAATTCCTGAAGTTTATCGGTATACAAAATCCTCCGGCGTGGCTTGCGGATTATGATTGGTCTTTGCCTGCAATGATTATTGTTACGGTATGGATTAATGTTGGCTATAATATTCTGATTTATTTCGGTGGAATTCAAGCAATTCCGCATGATTACTATGAGGCTGCCCAGATTGATGGGGCAAATAGTGTACGACAGTTTTTTTCTGTTACGGTTCCGTCATTGCGTTCTACAACATTCTTCTTGATTATTACGGACTTGATCAGTACATTCCAGGTGTTTGGTCAGATTATGGTTATGACCAAAGGAGGGCCTGGAACTTCAACGCATGTTTTGAGTTATTACATCTACACAACTGCCTTTAATTTTTATGATATGGGTTACGCATCGGCCATTTCGTGGGTGCTGTTTGCGGTTATTTTAGTTATCACATTAATTCAATGGAAAGGGCAGAAAAGATATGATTAAAAATAAAATCGTATATACTGCAACACACCAAAGAAGCAGCAGGATTATTGTAACAGTCCTCATGGCCGTTTTTGCTGTTGGAATGGTTATTCCGTTTATTTGGATGCTTTCATCTTCATTTAAAACAGCAAATGAAGTTATGCAATTGCCAATTAAGTGGATTCCCAATTCCTTTGACTTGCGGAACTACAAAATAGTTTGGAACATTGGAGATTTGGCACCAAGAAATTATCAGTTTGCAAATGCATACATAAACTCCATTGTTGTAGCCGTCATTACAGTTGTGAGCACTTTACTAACAAGTTCTCTTGCTGGTTATGCTTTTGCCAAGATGGAATTCAAGGGGCGAAATATCCTTTTTTTGATCTATTTGGCAACTATGATGATTCCATCTTCTGTAACGTTGATTCCTAAATTCGTTATTTTTGAACAAATTGGTTTTATTGGAACGCTGCTTCCTATTATTATTCCGCGAATGGTATCTGTCACCGGTACATTTTTTATGCGACAGCATTATATGGAGATTCCAAATGAAATTAAAGAAGCAGCAATTGTTGATGGAGCGGGGGAATTTAAAATTTGGTTGCGTGTGATGCTTCCGATGACGAAACCGGCATTTGCATCACTTGGTGTGCTGGCATTCCTTTGGAATTGGAACAATTATGATGAGGCGCTGGTATTCCTAACACGGTCTGAGTGTTATACGATACCAATCGCTCTAAATAATTTTATAGAAGAGGTATCCACACAATACAATCTGATTATGGCGGCGGCGGTATCTGCGCTTATTCCTGTGTTTATTGTTTTTGTACTGTTTCAAAAACAGTTGATTGTGGGTCTTACAGCCGGTGCTGTAAAAGGATAAAAATGATATGAGAGGGGTTTCAAAATGAATTTGGTTAAATATGAAAAACAATTTGCGCCGGAGAAGGATTTCTATGATGTAGTAGTAATTGGCGGTGGTTCAGCGGGTATTTGCGCGTCAATTGCTGCGTCAAGAAATGGCATGAAAACATTGTTGATAGAGAATACTGGTTGGTTGGGTGGCATCGGAACGACCGGAGCGATGGTTGAGTTTGGCCCTATTGTACGAGGTGGATTGAGAGTATTGGGAGGAATCCCCTATGAACTCATGCAGCGCATGAAAAAATTCGGCGGTGCTGAACTGAGAAATGAGACGGAGGATATGTGCTTTGCAGCGGAAACATTTGCGCATACAGCGATGCTGATGTGTGAAGAAGCTGGTGTGGAATTGTTGCTGCATGCCAGATTCATTGATAGCGTCATAGAAAATGGGAAAATCAAAGGGGTCATCGTTGATACAAAAGAAAAAACGATGATGATTTGTGCAAAAACATTTATTGATTGTAGCGGGGACGGAGATGTCTTCTTTAAAGCAGGTATTCCATATGAGTTAGGCAGAGCTTGCGATAATAATATGCAGCCAATGACACTGGTCTTTTTTGTCAACAATGTGAATTATAAAAAGTTTCAAGATGAGGTTGACAAAGAGAGCAATGGTGACCCTGATCCATATTTTGTCAAGCTTGTTGCGAAAGCAAAAGCTGACGGAAAATTCACAATTCCTATTACGCGCCCCGGCTCGACAGGCCCAGTACCGCGCTTCGGTCGGCCATACGACCTTTCATGTTGCGAAGTGTTTGTCAATGGTACAAATATCGTGGGAAAATGTGGTGTGAATGCAAAGGATTTAACACAAGCAGAGTTGACAACACGTAAGCAAGTGTATGTCATGTATGATTTTCTGAAGGCATATGTGCCTGGATTTGAAGAATGTTATATTAGTCACGTGCCAACTGAGATTGGTGTGCGAGAAACAAGAAGGCTCAGAGGTTGCTACATGCTGACAAAAGAAGATTTGCTGACTCAGAGAAAATTTGAAGACCGCATTGCGATTGGTTTCAATATGATTGATATCCACCAAGTGGCAGGAGAAGACTTTGATTTGACGCATTTCGCAGATGGTGAATACTATACAATTCCCTATCGTAGCCTAATTTGTGATGGACTTGAAAATTTGATTGTAGCAGGAAGGTGTATTTCTGCCACGCATGAGGCTTTAGGAGCTGTCCGAGTTATGGTAAACACAATGCCGATTGCAGAGGCGGCAGGGACTGCGGCCGCAATAGCTGTAAAATCGGATAAAGCATTCTCTCAAATTGATATTAATTTACTCCAAACTACCTTGCGGAAAGCAAATGCAATATTAGAAATCGAAACAGGAGGAACGATATGATGTGGAAGAAGAGCCTTTCATTTGTATTGACATTTGTGATGCTCTTAGTAGCCTTTCCCACTGGAGCTTTTGCGGAGGAAAATATGATTGAAGTATGGATAGTAGATTCATATCGGAATGTATTTCGTTCGGACGCGCCGAACGAAGTAAAAGAAATCAGTTTGACAATGGCCCAAAATGAGTATGAATCCACACAGATTGTCTTAAAGGGAACAGAAGAGTTTACAATCAATTCGATTTCCTTTTCAGATTTAGTGTCATCAGAAGCAGCAATTCCGGCTGCTAACATTTATTATAATCCGGTTGGCTATGAATATCTTCCGCGAAGCAGTTCGGGAATTACAACAAGTATTCGTCCGGGAGATGGTTATTGTCCAGAATGGTTGTTAAATAATCAAAGCATAGCGGTGGCCGCCAATACAGCACAACCGCTTTGGATAACTTTCTATGTGCCCAAAGGGCAAATAGTAGGTACATATAATGGAACTGCTACTGTGCAGACGACAAAAGGAATTTTTGCCGTAAATATTTCAATTGAAGTTTGCGATGTGGAAGTTCCAGAGGGTAAAGATGCGGAACTCAACTTCTATTTCTGGCAGGCAACAGCGGGCTGGTATAATAAACCCAAGGCAGAAGATCAGATTGAACGCTACTTTGGCAATGATTATTGTAGGTACAGCGATAAGTGGTGGGATCTCATGGGGGAATTTGCGGATAGTTGCAGAAGAAATAGAAACAACTATTTAACTGTTCCAACTGTAAACCTTCTTTATGATGGAGGGACGGTACTGAACCCTGATGGCTCCTATACTTTTAATTGGGAAAAGTTTGATCAATTTGTCAGCTTTATGCTCTCAGAAAACTGGATAAAGGGACTTGTGGGGAATCAACTTGCGTATAGACCCAGTTGGGAAAAACCATATTTAGCATATATTATAGGCTGTAACGAGGATGGTACGGCAATTGGTAAGAATGTTGATATTGCATCTGATGAGGCTGCTAACTGGTTTTCTCAATTCTTGCCAGCGCTTCAGGAACACTTGGACTCTAAAACTATTACGGGTACGCAGAAAACATGGCTTGATATTTGGGAACAAACGATTGTTGATGAGCCATATAGCAGTCAAAACTCAGCGGCATGGGTGAGTTTATACAACTATGTTGCGCAATATGCACCTTCATTTAAAACGCAAGAAGCAATTCAGACAAGGGGATATTTGGAAAATTATGAGGGTAAAATGGATTGTTGGATACCCCAACTTGACGTTTTAGAAAATAACCTTTCTTACTTTAAAACACGGCAAAATTTAGGTGATGAAGTATGGTTCTATACTTGTTTAGCTCCTAAGGGGAATTACTTAAATCGTTTTATAGATCAGCCTGTCTGGATGGGACGGTCATTGATGTGGCTAGTCTATCGGTATGGTGTGGAGGGCTATTTGCATTGGGGCTGGAATGCATGGCACTATGCCCAGCCGCGTGATCCTTATGGAGATTGCTATTCTGTGTGGCCGGATGTAGAAAATGGAACGATAACAGAAACCATCCGTCTTACGGCGCTTAGAGACGGTGCGGAAGAATATGAATTGCTGCGTATTCTTGAAAGAACCCAACCAGCTGCAGCAGACGCGCTTTGCGAGCAGGTTGTCAAATCCGGAACACAATATACCTCTGATCCAGAGGCGCTACGGGATATAAGAAATACCTTGATTCGTGCTGCGGCGGGAGAAGTACCCGATATCCCTATAACAACAGAACTGCCGATTGTTGAAAATTTTGAAAATGGCAATGCTCTATGTACCGTTGTCAATGGAACATGGAATATCGAAACCGTTGATAACAATCATGTATATGTGCAAGCAAACACAACTTCGGAAGCAATTGTTCTGTTTGAGATGTCGGGCGAAGATTATGCTGTACAGGCTAATCTAGCTGTGGAAAGTTGGGCGAATGGAAAAGCAGTAGGGGTATTGGGACGGTATAATGATCAAAACAACTATTATCTATGGCGAATAGGAAATGTTGCGGGAGAAAATAGGCTTCAACTTTTACGAAAGGTGAACGGACAATTTACAACATTGTACGAACAACCTGCATCTTTTAACGCTTTTGAACTCAATAATCTCAAATTGGTATTGTCTGGCTCTACATTAAAAGGATATCTTAATGGTGAATTAAAAGTGCAGATTAATGATTCTTCATTAAGTAGCGGGCGCTCTGGAGTCCGCAGTTACGCAACAGATTTCTATGTTGATGATGTTTGTATTACTGATATTATAATGGATTCAGTGGAATATCTTCCTCAGATAGCAGCATTTAGCGATACTGAAGGTTGGGAAAAAACTAGCGGTGCGTGGAGTACAGAACAGTTGGATGGAGTAACAGTCTTCACACAGTCATCGTTGGCAGGAGCCGCTTTAACGCTTTGGGGGCATCCAATTTGGAAAAACTATACGGCATCGACAAACATTCATGTTGATCAACTCAATGGTGATTCTTCGGTAGGGCTGATTTGTGGTGCTGCCGATGATATGAATTATTATCTATGGCGCGTGGCGCAAGACAATTCCGGAAAGAAACTTTTGCAAATGTTTAAATGTGCGAACGGTGCGTTTACGAACCTCTACACGGAACAAATAAACGATACATTGCAGGGCAACGCTTCCTTTTTAGAAACGACTGTTAGTGGAGATACAGTAATTGTAAAATACAACGGACAGGAAAAATTTAGATATACTAGCGATTCTGAAATACAAGGACGAGTTGGCTTCCGATCATTAAACTCTACTTTTAAAGCGGTTTCATTGAAGGTTACAGATGAATCATCTGCGTCTGCTGTTTCGGATATTTCTGTTGCAGGGACCATCGAAAACGAGGAAATTATGCTGTCCGATTCCGCTAATTTAGTCACGGACGAGGCAGCAGACAACGTGCGGGTAGATGAGTAGTATAGCGACTCTAATCGCCAAGACTGTGCCAGAGAGTAAAGTGTTCAGAAAATGGACAAGTATTATTGAAGATGTAGTTTTGTCGATGTAATAAAGCTATGGATGCCTCACCCGAAAATCGGTATTGATATGAGCAGAGATTTTAGAAGAGAGAAAAAGCGGTAAAATATACTGTGTATAAGGGCGCATTCTACAAGAAAGGGCGCTTTGAGAGATAATCTGAGTTTTGTGCTCGAGACACTCTCAAAGCGCCCTTTTTCTGTTATTTGAAGATTTAGAGCTGTAAAACGCAAAGAGAGATGAAATGAATTTTATTAAATAAAACATTCTAGATTTCGATGCAGTATTGTATGGCGGGACTTGTTATTACATTATTTCTAAGAGCGTAGGCTGTCGCTCTCCTCCTTGGTCAGTTTGAAATTCTCATATTTCAAATCGACTGGAGGAAAAAACGATGGCATACAACCATCGAAAAGCAGAAATAGAATGGCTCAATTGGAAAGAGAAAGAAGAAAAGCAGATGAGGGAGCTGGGCATGGATGAGGATACCATCCAGCGCCTGCATACATACAACTGGCAGCAGTTCAAGGCGGAAAGGAATTTTTATGAATGGCAGTCTTTTACAGATGAAGATGTTGAGGAGATTCCAGAAACAGCTGCCAGAGAACTAAAAAATATTGATGATCTATTAAACAGTATTGAAAATCAAAAGGTTTTTGAAGTCCTAAAAAAGGTAGACAAGCTCACACTGAAAATTTTACTTATGAGGATGGAGGGGTACAGCGACTCAGAGATTGCCCATGCAGTGGGGCTAGATAAGTATGCGGTCAGCATGCGCATTTATCGGCTCCGGAAAAAACTGAAAAAATATTTTTAATGTGCGTTATATTTTGTCCTTTCCCGCTGGCTATAAGATGAACGACGGAAATTCTGGAGTTCATCTGTAGCTTGACAACCGTATACCAGCACGGCAGGTACGTTCCCGTCCATACGAGCGACACCGGGGAAAACGCCATGACGTGCAGACCTCAACACTGCCGCCTTCCATGGAGGACGGTGGTGCTGTGGTCTGCACCGAGCGATCCATTTTGCCCGAAAAAAAGCCGGAGCGGGCTTTTTCGCCACGACTATGGAACAGGGATGTGACACACCAGTTGCCCGGCACAACAGACCGGGTGGCCGACTTTGGGTTGTAATCAGTAAGACCCCTGGGGAGCCAGTGAGCGGATGCAAGCGGACATCATCACCAGTCGTGTTCCCATGTGTATGGGGGGGCGAGCTGCAAATACGGCACAAAAATCAAATCAGACGATGAAAACGACGCTGTCGTTGGCGTCAGATCGGTGCGGCGCAGAGCGGGACTCTGCGCCGCATCCGTTTGCCGTCAACGGCGGATGAGACTGGAGAAATGCTGTATGGAACAACAAACGTCTTTTGAAAAGGCACACGCCATGGTGGAACATATTTTTCGGGCGCTGCTGCCCGAACACGGCCTTATGATACGGGAAGCGCAGATCATGCTGTGCCATGAAATGCTGGATACGCTGTTCGAAGGGGAAATCGCACTCTGTGATGCAGGCGTAGGCATCGGGAAAACGCACGCCTATCTGGCAGCATGCCTGCTGTGGCAGCGATTTCGTCCTGTACATCTCCCGGGCACAGTGGTGATCTCCACATCCAGCGTTGCTCTTCAGAGGGCGATCGTGAGCGAGTACATCCCATTTCTATCGCGTGTGCTTTTGCAGGCGGGGATACTGGAACACCCGATCTGTGCAGTAGTACGGAAAGGAAAAGAGCGGTTTGTATGCGAAGCAAGACTTGCGGAGCGCACGGCGCAGGTGCGCACAAAAGCAAATATCAGCAGACGGCAGGCGGCTTCTCTTCGAATTTTGGAAAAAACATATGACCTGGACGAGGCGCCGGGCCTTTCGGGCTTTGACCGCCGTCATGTATGTGTACCGCCCATGTGTCCGCGGAACTGTACTATGCGGGACTTTTGCCGGTATCAGCAATATCTGAGGGAATCACGCGGTGCGGAAGTTGTGATTCAAATCTGCAACCACAATTATCTGCTGGCCGACGCAGTACACCGCCAGCAGGAACTGCGGCCTCTTTTAAAGGAGCACCATGTTCTGGTGGTGGACGAAGCGCATAAGCTGCCGGAGGCGGCACGCCAGATATACAGCCGGAGCGTATCGTGGGAGGATATGCGCGGAGTGTGCGAAGCGCTGAGAAGAGAGCGCTTTGTTTCCATATCAGAACGGCTGACTGAAAAGCAGGCGGTGCTTATGGCAAGCCTTTCGCGCCTGGAGCATCAGCAGGAAGAAACGAGTGTTGCATTTGAGCTCACTCCGGAGCGCACCCGCGCGCTGGACGCTACCATCGCCTGTCTGCGGCAAACAGCCGTTCAGCTTGCCCCGTACCTGCCGGGATGGCTGCTCCACCAGCTGGAAGGAATGGGGGATACGCTTGAACTGTTCCGAAACCAGGACCCGTGGTATGTTCTGTACATTCAATATAGCCATTCTGGTACGCCGGCGCTCTGCGCGGCCAGCCGGGAAACTCCCGTGCAGCTTGCGCGGGCGCTGTGGGCGTCCGGCAGACCGGCGATCCTTACCTCCGGTACGCTTGCAACAGGCGGGAACTTTGCGCGGGCCAAACAGATGCTGGGATTGGAACAGTGTGGCCGAACAAAAAAATTTGTGGCGTTGTCGCCGTTTGATTATGAGCGGAATTGCCTGCTGTACATTCCGAAAGATATGCCGGACAGCAGAATCGGGACAGAAGCGGAGCACCTAGCCCGACGCATTGAAGAATTGATCATAGCCACGCATGGTCATGCGCTGGTATTGTTCACATCGTACAGCTTGATGGGAGAAGTGCATACGCATTTGCAGAACCGTCTGCCGTTTCCATTACTGGAGGCGTGGCGGAACGGACATCAGGCCGTCCGACTGTTCAAGAACCTTTCCAATGCAGTACTGTTTGCAGCGGGGCCTTGTTGGGAAGGGATGGATTTTTCCCGGAGATATGGTGTCGCTGCTGGTGATCGCGCGCCTGCCGTTCCCCGTACCGGACCCGGTCAGTGAGGCGGAGCGGAAGCAGTATCACAGTTTGCAGGAATATATCCGTGCAGTGGTGCTGCCGGACATGCAAAGTAAGCTGCGACAGGGATTTGGACGGGCAATCCGCACGGAAACAGATACCTGCGTCGTGGCGGTTTTGGACAGGCGGGCAGCCGAGGGGCAGCGGTACCATGCGGCTGTGCTGGAAGCCCTGCCGAAGTGTAGGTTATCAGACAGTTTAGAGGATGTGGCCCGATTCATCCGGGAACGGAAGACACTGGAATATTTTCAGCAGTGAAAGTTTTTCTTTATACTACATTATATATGGAGTTGGTACAATGCATCAACAACAGTTGACGGATGAACATGAATTGAAACTTTGGGCATATGCCCGCAGCAGTTCATCTCGCCCCAGCGTTTTGATTCAGCAGATGCAGGGGCTGCTGGCCGATGCGGAACGCAACCATTGGACTGTTGTGGGAACGTCGCAGGACATGAGCACAGGCAGGACGCTGGCCCGCATGGGACTGCGGGAGGTACAGAGCGCGGTGCGGCAGGGGCTTGCCAATGGGATTTTGGTAGAAGATGTTGGCCGGCTGAGCCATGAATACAGTACGGCGCTGCGCGTCCTGGAGTTTTTGCAGGATCACGGCGCTGTTTTAATTTGTACACAGTCCGATGTGCGTTATGAACTGTACATCAAAGGGTTGTCGCAAGCGCTGCAACAGCGGGCGATGTCTAAAGGGGGGATAGTTCCGTGGTGAACGAGACAAATGACACGAAAAACAACACACCTGCCGCATATCTCGTTGCGGAAGTTTGTTACTGCATGGCGTTTTTTATGTTGAAAAAACTTCTGGAACAAAAAATACTTTCACCGGAAATTTGCCAACAGATAAATGTTGCTGTTGCCGAAAAGTACGGCGTTTTGCGGCTCAATATTTAGTGGTTGTTGTAATAGCTATCCCGGCCCAATCATGATAATGTTGGTGTGACAAAAAAGATGTCCGGCAGGGAAGGAAGTGACAAAAGTGCCGCAGGTCAGAGTCATACCACCGCTCCTCGAACAGGTGAAAAAAATACGGGTTGCTGCCTATGCCCGAGTGAGCAGCAACTCAGCTGATCAGTTGAATTCTTTTATTACACAAGTAGAGTATTATACTCAATACATCCAATCAAAGTATGAGTGGGAGTTTGTAGGATTATATGCAGATGAAGCTGTTACAGGCACGGCTACAGACAAGCGCACGGATTTCCAGCGTTTGATCGAAGATTGCAGAGCCGGAAAAATAGACCGTATACTCGTTAAGTCGATTTCAAGATTTGCCCGTAATACGTTGGACTGTATCCAAACCGCTCGGGAGTTAAAGTTATTGGGCGTAGCAATAGAGTTTGAAAAAGAAAACATTGATACAGGAAATATGGGAAGTGAAATGCTTCTCAGTATTTTGGGGTCGGCTGCACAAGAAGAATCACGTTCAATCTCCAAGAATATAAAATGGAGTATTCGAAAGAGAATGCAAAGTGGAGATTTTCTGACATGCCGTGCGCCGTATGGGTATATATTAAAGGGTAATACCTTGGAGATTTTTCCACCAGAGGCAGAAGTCGTACATTTCATTTTTTGTAGCTATCTGGCCGGCATGAGCCTTGAAGAATTGGTGCATGAACTTAATCGGCGTAAATCACCGAAGCGGTGGGAGTCCAAAGGATGGCACGTCTATCATGTGCGATATATTCTTACAAACGAAAAGTATGTAGGCGACGCATTGGTCCAGAAAAAATTCACTCCGGATGAGTTGCCGTTACAGTTGCAAAAAAACATTGGACAACTTCCCCAATACTATATTGAAAACAGCCACCCTGCAATCATTTCCCGACTGGATTTTGATAGGACGCAGCAGCTCATCCAAGAAAAGAATCATACAAGCTCCTTGCGGCAGGAATATCCTCTCAGCCAGAGAATGATTTGCAGTGATTGCGGTTCCGTTTTTAAAAGGCGGTCTGCATCTGGAACCTGGATTTGCAGGAAACATTATAAAGATAAAGCGCAATGCCCGATGATGCCTGTTTCAGAAGCAGACGTCTATCGGGCATTTTTACATCTGTTCAATAAACTGCTGGAACATCAGGAGAAGATTTTTAAACCGTTGATTTCGGACTTGGAAAGATTAAAAGCAAAGAAAGGGACAGATGAACGCTTGATGTCAATTGACAAACAGATGGTTGAACTTATGAAGCAACATCACACGTTGGCCCGGCTTCGGACAAGAGGATGTATTGACGATTCGATTTTTATTGAGCGCACAACTCGGATCAGCCAAAAACTGAATGTACTTCGCAGTGAGGCCAAACAGTTTTCCAATAAAAGCAATGTGGATAAGGTGTTAGAGAAGACAAATTATATCCTTGCTCTGCTGGAGAAAGCAGAGCCATTGTCCCAATTTGACGAGGAGATTTTTCTATCTATGATTGAAAAGATAGAGGTCGGTCAACAGTGTTTTTCATTTAAGCTGCTCAACGGGCTGCTGTTAAAGGAGGATCGGTAGAGCGTGAAAAAACAACGATATCTCCCCTTTGGTTACCAGATGCAAGAGGGGCAAATCACAATTCATCCGAAAGAAAGCAAACTGGTTTCCAATATATTTATCTCGTATATGAATGGAGATACGTTGCAGAGCATCGCCAACCAATTACAGTTGAAGGGCATTCCGTATAGTGAGACAAGCGGAATTTGGTCTAAGCATATGGTACGAAGAATTTTAGAAAATGCCAAGTACTGTGGACAAGACGGATTCCCGGCGTTGATCGACCGAGATGTTTTTACAAAGGCTCTGAAACTCCGTCAACAGAAAGCACAAACACCACTTTCAGGAATTGGTGATATACGCAAATATATGGCCTGTGCCTGCTGTCATTCAAAATTGAAAATAGACCTTGGTACACGCGGGAAGATATATTGGAGATGTCATTCCTGCGGAATTCGGATAGGACCGATACAAAATGAAGTTTTGATTGAAGCGGTATTTTCGTATATGAACGATTGCATACAGAATCCAGATATCTTTAAAAATACATCAGAGCGGGAAAACAGTATTTCATTGCAGATCGGAAAACTGACACAGAACATATGCCGTGCTATGGAATGCCGAACCACGACAGTAGAGGAAATTATGCCATTGATCTTTGAAAGGACTCAAACGCAGTTTGAAAATTTGAAAACGCTCCGGTATGATCCCGACACCTTGAGATTGCATCAGCTTTATGAACAGAGTACGGAGTTGGAAGAAATCAATACAGAACTGGTAAAAGAGAGCATACAAAATATTTTGCTGTCGCCTATGGGAGAAGTCCAGCTTTGCTTTATCAACGGGCAAATTTATCCTGAACGAAAAGGAAAATGAGTATGAATTCCAAAGTGGTAAGAGAAATCCCTGCAAACCCATTTTTACGAGAGGCACGGAAATTGAAAAAGAACCTCCGTGTTGCAGCCTACTGCCGTGTGAGTACAGAGGAAGAAGAGCAGCAAAGCAGTTTTGAAATTCAAGTTGAATACTATACAAACAAAATTGCTTCTCATGATAATTGGACTCTGGCAGGAATTTTTGCGGATGACGGGATTTCTGGCGTGCATGTGAAAAATCGGACGCAGTTTTTAGAGATGATAGAATTGTGCAAAAAGAAGAAGATCGATTTAATTTTGACAAAATCTATTTCGAGGTTTGCACGCAACACCTTGGAATGCATTCAGTATGTTCGAATGCTAAAAGCTCTCGGGATCCCTGTGATTTTCGAAAAAGAAGGAATCAATACAGCCGATATGACCAGCGAGATGCTTTTGACATGTCTGAGCTCCTTCGCACAGGCAGAAAGTGAATCGATCAGTCTCAACGTAGCCAGAGGAAAAAGGATGGGGTACAAACAAGGAAAGTTTTCTTTCCGCTATACAAACTTTTTAGGATATAGAAAAGGCGCTGATGGGCAACCGGAGATCGTGCCTGCGCAAGCAGATGCGATACAGATGATGTTTCAAAGCTATCTAAATGGTGACAGCCTGTTTAAAATCAAGGAAGCTCTTGAAAACAAAGGGATTCTTACGGCAACGGGCAAAAAAGAATGGACCACACAGGCAATATTGCGGATCCTTCAGAACGAAAAGTATATGGGAGACGTTCTGCTGCAAAAAACATTTACAGCAAATTTTTTAGAGGGGAAGCCGAGAAAAAATAATGGAGAACTGCCACAGTATTACATTGAAAATAACCATCCAGCTATCGTCACAAGAGAAGTGTTTCATCGTGTGCAGGAAGAAATTGCGCGTAGAAAGAGTAAAAGACCGGCATCCCAAAAGAAATCAAAAACAAATCGGGGGAAATTCACCAGTCAGTACGCACTTTCTGAGCGCCTGGTCTGTGGAACCTGTGGCTGTTATTATCGTCGGGTGACATGGAATATTCACGGCCGAAAGCAAATTGTATGGCGCTGCATCAACCGTTTGGAGTTTGGCAAAAGATATTGTGGAGACTCCCCGAGCATTCCAGAAGAAGCACTGCATGCAGCAATCGTCAAAAGTATTCAAAGCCTGTTGGATGGGCGTCAGGAGGAACTTGCAAGTTGCTTACAAGGAACAATAGAAAATTATTGGTGCGACGATGCAGCGACAAGTCCTCTTGCCGTACAAAACAAATTGGATCGGCTGAATCGTGAATTTGACCGTCTCCTTTTATTGATCGGTGATGAAGAAAATGTTTTTTTGGAGAAAAAGCTCCAGAAAATCAATAATGAAATACTTTCTTTGAAGCAAGAGGTAAAGTATACTGAGCGGCAAAATGTACAAAACAGAGACAGAATGGACAAATTACGGGAGGTCATGGAATTGCTTTCAGCAGAGAATATGGAAATTACCGAATATTCCGATGTTCTGGCCTGCCGGCTTATTGAGCAAATAACTGTTTTATCAAAGACGGAGATTCAAATACGGTTTGTGGGAGGATATGAGGTCGAGCAGAAACTTTTAATATAGAGCAAATGTAATCAGGAACTTATCAGGTGGGTCAAGCGTGTCGAGATAATTTTCGATTACTGGTGAATTATACTATCAAGTGCAACACTTTAGGGGAACAAAAAGAAGTCCATACAGAACCCTGGTAGAATGAAGTTACCACACCACCAAACCACCGGAGGGAACTGTATGAACTATCATCATCTTACCATAGAAGAGCGCAGTTGTATACGGAAATATTATGTGGATGGGTTGAGCTATCGAGAGATCGCTCGGCTGATCGGGAGAAACGTGAGTACTGTGTCGCGGGAGATACGGCGGAACTGCAGCCACATGTATGACATTCCGACCTACTACCCGCACACAGCGCAGAAGAAGTATCTGCTGCGCCGTTCCTACTGCCACCGCGGGATGTTCCATTCACAGGAAGTGCTCGACTACATAGAGGAAAAGCTGCGGGCGACCTGGTCGCCGGAGCAGATCGCCTGTACCCCTTGTGAGCTGAAACTGCCAAGCTGGCGTACCATCTACCGGTGGATCTACGAGAAATACCTGGTAAATGGCAATCTGAAAGTACTGCGCCACAAGGGAAAGAGCCACGGAGTGAAAGAAACGCGAGGGAAATACAGTAAGGGAAAGTCGATCCGCAAGAGGGACAAGTCGGTATACAGCCGTGAGGAAGCCGGGCATTGGGAAGCGGATACAGTGGTGAGTGGTCAGGGCAAAAGCAAAGCCTGCTTTGCCACCCTGGCGGAGCGCAAGACTCGGTTTTACATTGCCATGAAGATGTCGGACCGACGGGCGGAGACCATGGAGAACGCCATTGTCGCTGCATTGTCCGCTTTCCCTCCGCAACTGGTCAAGACCATTACCTGCGACCGGGGCACGGAGTTTGCCAACTGGCGCCGCATTGAAGAACGATTGCATTGCGAGGTCTATTTTGCCGACCCATATTGTGCCTGGCAGAAAGGTACAAACGAGAATCTGAACGGCCTGCTCCGGGAGTTTTATCCCAAGGGCAGGAACCTTTCCCGTGTTGCTCCCGCCACATTAAAACGAAACCTGGCGTTGTTGAACGCCAGGCCTCGCAAAGTTCTGTACTTCCATTCTGCTCAGGAATTATGGGACTTCGAGCTCAATTCCTGTTGCACTTAGTTTGACAATTCACTTGTTCTGCCGCACTCGCGGACGGCGGGGCGTGGGGCGGTATTTCGCTTCTGTAGAAAGGCAAAAGCGCCGCAGCCGGTCAGCCGGCCGCCGCAAGGGCGTACAGAAGCGCCAGTGCGGCAACATTGACTGCGGAAAAGACGAGCAGATAGCGCCGTGTGCCGCCCGGCGCGGAGCGGGCATAAAGCTTGAGGGAGATCAGGCTTGCGAGAGAGGCAATGGGCGTGCCGAGGCCGCCAAGGTTCGTGCCCGTCAGCAGGGCGCGCCAGTCCTGTGAAAAGCCCGAAAGAAGGACGGCGGCGGGCACGTTGCTGACGACCTGGCTGGCCAACACACAGGTGGGCAGCGCGTGCTTGTCCATAAGAGCGGAAAGAAGCGCGTTCACCCCGCCGATCTTTCCCATGTTGCCCGCGAAAATAAAGAAAAATACAAATGTGAGCAGCAGGCTGTAATCCACTTCCCGAAAAAGGTCCCGCATGAACAGCGTAAGCATGGCCAGTACCACAGCCGTCAGAAGCCGGTATGGTGCCACACGGAATACGCACAGCAGGCACAGCACGAACAGTACGCTCAGCGCGGGCAGGCGGCGCGTGTTGTATCCGTGCACATCTCCCATGGCGACGGTGACGGCCCGGGGCGGCACGAACAGCACGCCCATGCACAGCAGCGCAAGGCTGGCCGCCGCAAGGGGCAGCATGGTGCGGAAAAAATCGGCGGGGGACAGGGCAAAACGATTGTAGAGAAAAAGATTCTGCGGATTGCCAACAGGCGTGGCCATGCTGCCTAGATTGGCCGCGACGGTCTGCAGTACGATGATGTACGGAGCATAGGCGGAAGCATCGGCCATGTTCAGAATCAAGATGGCAAAGGGGACGAAGGTGAGCAGGGCCACATCATTGGTGACGAGCATGGAACTGAAAAAAGGCAGCAGCACCAGCATGAGCGCCAGAAAACGCAGTGTCTTTTTACCGCGAAGCAGGCGCAGCGCCAGCGCCTCGAACAGACCGCAGCCACGCAGCCCGGCCACGACGGCCATCAGGCAGAAAAGCAGGCACAGCACGCGGAAGTCGAAATAGGAAATATACGCCGCGGAGGGCGGCACAAAAAGAGTGGAGGCCAGCGCGGCCAGCGCCGCGCAGCAGAGAACGGCCTCCCTGCGGATAAAGTTCAAAATGCGGGCGGGAGAGAGATGCATGGGGTACGCTTCCTTTCGTGAAATCCGTATCCATTATCATAACATATTTTTGTGCGGTATCCAGTGCCGAAGCCCCAAATTTGCGGGAGAAACACTGGAATCGACGCTGCGTTCCCGCCCGCCGCGCCGGGAAAGGCATTTGCAATTGTGCAAAACGACTGCAAAACGCAAGGGAGGAACGCGCTTTCTATTGAAAATGGAAAAATAAATAATATGCAAAATATTCACTTGACTTTGTATATTTATGCATGTATACTAAGACTCAGACAACAGGCCGGCCGCAGCGGTCGCCGCTGCGAAGCGCC
>ENA-ORUW01000368-ORUW01000368.1-human-gut-metagenome-genome-assembly--contig:-NODE-368-length-48613-cov-5.890070_pt1 | contig 48613 bp, 43 predicted proteins | sample MGYA00242088_ERZ509227 | MGnify/ENA primary metagenome ERZ509227 (study PRJEB26280, sample SAMEA2338816) | human gut metagenome | biome: human gut; feature: human-associated habitat; material: faeces... | reverse complement strand
CGCCAGCCTCTGACACAACCCTTGGCCCTACTGCCGGATTGAATGCTGACGGACAGCACAACCATATAACAGACACCTGTATCCCGACATTTTTACACTACAACATACCGCTTATTATATTTGCTGTTATTGCAGTGTATATATTTTAAAGCGTAAGGTTTCTTAAATTAAACAGCACAAAGTTAGACTCATCATCCACGCCGGTAATCTCAAGCTCGCCGTGTTCATTCACAACAGACATGCCATCTCCTGCTTCCAGAATATTAGAGTTGACTTCTATCGCGCCTTTTGCAACCTGTATCCATTGTTTTCTGTTTTCTGGCAGGTCATAGAAAACTGTTTTATCCGCATCAATAATGCATTGATAAATTTCAGCATCCTGATGGATTTTTAAAGAGCCTCTTTCACCGCTTCCGGAGACAATCAGGCAGAGTCTGTTGTGCATTTTGTCTTTGGAAAATTCTTTTGAAGAATATGAAGGGTCAAAATTCTTTTTGTGCGGTAAAATCCATATCTGTAAAAAATGTAAGAAATTGACAGATGACGGATTAAACTCGCTGTGCATGATGCCAGAACCTGCACTCATTACCTGAACATGTCCCGGGTGAAGGATTTGCGACACACCCATAGAATCCTTATGTTCCAGTTCTCCTGAAAGTATAATGCTTATTATCTCCATATTGGCATGGGGATGGAGCTTAAAACCGCCGTCAGGGGCAACTATATCATCATTTATAACCCTAAGGTCGCTAAAACCCATATTAAACGGGTCAAAATACTGTGCAAAAGAAAAAGAATGTGAGCTATCCAGCCAGTCTGTGAGCGTTTTTCCGCGTTCTTCTCTCGCTCTCAATTTAAACATATTATTATCCTTTTTGTGTATTCATACAAAAAGGAGTATAAAATTTCAGCATCACTCTTTACAGAGCTCAAAGGCTATATCAAAAGAGCAATTACAAAAATGCTAAAAATATTTAGCAAAGTTTGCTACAAAATCACCTTAAAAATTTTTGCCAGCAAAAAATTCATGCTTAAAAACTCATCAACATCCATTTCCTTATATCTTTTGTTTGTAACAGAGTTCCTAAGAGCGGTAATACCTCTTGTAGTTTTCAAAAAATCTTCTATCGAATCAAGTGAAGAAAAATAATAGTTTTGATATAAATAATCATCCCAGACGCCATACATTGCCTTTTCCATGCAATAACCTGATTTTTCACTATCTATCAGTGTAATGTGTTCTTTGTCAAAATATTTGATGACATCATTGATTATGTAATTGCGATGCGGATCAAAAGCCATTGGCAGGTGAGTATCAAACCTGTAGCGTCTGATAAGCTCTTCCATAAACAAAGAGCCTTTATTTGCTTTCATAAACCCTGGGGACGCATTGTAAAGAGAGTTTGAATACAAAACCGTATCGCAGTGAGAATACAAAACCTCTTCGTCTTTAAACTTTTCGGTAATGATTGTGTCTGCGTCTAAAAAAATCCCCCCGTTTTCGTACAGCACAAGCGCTGCAATATAATCACAAAAGCGGGGGAAAGGGTATCTCTGTTTAAGTTTAGAGATATCGGGTAATAAAGACTTTGATATAAATTTTTCAATATTTTTGCTATTTAAAATTACAATTTTGTAATCATTTTTTAAATATTTCTGCCATGTTTTTAAACAGAGATAAATATACGCAGGCATCTGTACGTTTTCATCAAATTCAAGAAAAGTAAAAATTTTTTTTGTCTTAGAGTGCATTTTTTGATCCGAATACGATTTCTCCACAAACTTGTCAAAAAGTACGCCTAAAAAGAATCGCCGCTATTTTGAAAACACAAATCCAATGTTAAACATCGTCTATTTTTACATGATATGTCGTAAAACGCGTAAGTCAATAAAAAATTCACAAATTTATTCCCGTTAAACAACGTTTTATTACACCTCAAATACTTATACACTAAAACGAAAGGATGTGTTTATGACAAACTTCAAACTCGGCGTTGGCCACAACTTAAAACTTATTAGAAAAGCAAAAGGCATTACTCAAGAAGACCTTGCCAGCATTATCGGTATCCACCCGAGACAACTTTCTAAAATAGAAACAGGTGAGCATTTTCCTTCTTGCAGAACTCTTGAAAAAGCTTGCATTGCTCTGGATATTGAACCTCAGACTTTGTTTGACTTTGATTTTCTGGTTGACAGCAACGAAGGTGCAATGACAGGCACAGACAATGCTGCTGTTTTTCAGGTGACAAAATCATCTAAAGAAAATGTCTATGAAATGTTCCCGAAAAGCTCAGACACTGATTCAAAACCAAAAACCTGCACTGACAAAACAATGGCCAGCACAGCAAAAGCTTTGAACAGACCCGTATTTGTAGAATATTTTGAAGATAAAAAGACTTCTAAAATTGTGGTGTTTTACCCCGACGGCAAAGAAAAAGTAATCATGAATTCTGTTGACGTTGAAGCAAAGCAAAACCTTAACTACATGATGAAAGAATTTAAGAAAATCGCCAAGGACAAAGCTGCAACACAATTTATCAAACTTGCGCTCGAATCACTGGGCAACGACGCTGCTTTGAAGAAATTGGACAATCTTGTCGAAGGTATGAAACTGGCTCGCGGTATAGACTAATTTAGTCTTTATCCCCAAAAACCAGAGATAATTGTGGCACATCAGGCGTAGGAACTTTGCTCTTACGCTTGTTTGCTGACAGGTCTTTTGAATAATCAATCTGCATCTTGGTCATCATATCTTCGGCTGTTTTTATTACAGCACGCGGGAGTCCGGCCATTTTTGCAACCTGTATGCCGTAGCTCTTGCTGGCTGAACCCTCTATTACTTTTCTTAAAAAGATTATGTCACCGTCATTTTCAGAGATTGTGACCCTGTAATTTTTTATCTGCGGGAAAAGCGAACTCATTACATTAAGCTCATGATAATGAGTAGCAAAAATGGTTCTTGCCTTGATATTTGTTGCTATATATTCCGCAACGCTCCACGCAATAGCCACACCGTCATAGGTGCTTGTTCCTCTGCCTATTTCATCCAGCAGAATAAGGCTTTTTTCTGTTGCAGAGTTTAGGATAAAAGCAGTCTCATTCATCTCAACCATAAATGTTGACTGACCCAAAGATAAATCATCCACTGCCCCTACACGGGTAAAGATTTTATCCACTATACCTATTTTTGCAGCATCAGCAGGGACATAGCTTCCTATCTGCGCAAGGATCACAATAAGAGCATTTTGTCTCATATATGTAGATTTACCAGCCATGTTTGGCCCTGTCAGCACCATAAACTGCGCATCTGTTTCACTGTGATTGTCCGCAATTAGCTTTAAATCATTGGAAACATACTTGCCCATTGGCAGGATTTTTTCCAGCACAGGGTGTCTGCCCTCTTTTATATCAAGCTCGTTAGAGTCCGTAACAAGCGGACGCACATATTTGTTTTCTATAGCGCACACCGCAAACGAAACCAAAACATCAATATCAGCCAGAGCCTCGGCAACTTCTCTTACGCTGTCCACAAACTCTTTTGAATACTCTCTTAAGTCAGAGAAAATTTTGGTCTCAAGCTCAATAGATTTTGTCTGAGCAGACAAAACATCCGACTCATGGTTTTTGAGCTCTTCTGTTATAAACCTTTCTCCATTTGTAAGAGTCTGGCGTCTGATATAGTGGTCAGGCACCATGGACAAGTTAGAGTTTGAAACTTCAATAAAATATCCGAATGTTTTTGAAAAACCTACTTTTAAAAACTTGATGCCTGTTTCTTCTTTTTGTTTCTCTTCAAATTCGATAAGCCATTTTTTGCCGCCGGTTAAAAGCTCCCTGTAATAATCCAGATCACCTGACACACCCTCTTTAATAACATTGCCGTCTTTAACAACAATAGGCGCCTCATCGGAAATTGTTCTGTCTATTACATTAGCAAATTCAAGCAGACTGTTTCTTTCCATTGCAAGCTTTGTCAAAAGTTTTGAATTAAAGCTAGCCAGAACTTCGCTAAACTGGGGCAAAAGGTTGACAGTGTCTCTCAATGCCAAAAAATCACGCGGATTTGCAGTATTATTGCTTATTCTTGTAGAAAGACGCTGAATGTCATAAACTTTTTCCAAAAGTCCTATCAACTGGATTCTTGAAGAGGTATTTTTAATCAGCTCCTCAACAGCATCTTGCCTTTCCACAATTTTTGAAACATTCTTAAGAGGCTGGTGAATCCATTTTTTCAGCTGTCTTGCACCCATGTTTGTTTCAGTTTTATCAATTGCCCACAAAAGACTGCCGTATTTTGCCTTGTCACGGGAAGTTTCAGTTAACTCAAGATTGCGTCTTGTATTGGAGTCAATCGACACATACTGGGTGAGGCTGTAGGTATCAATTCTTTCGAATTTGGGAAAATTTTCCTTTTGAGTTCTAAAAAGGTACTCAAATATTGCGCCGGCAGCGCAAAAACCTGCTTTAAACTCCGAAAAGCCAAACGCGTCTGTGGATTCTACTTTAAAAATTTCTTTAATATTTTTTTCTGCCCTATCCTCATCAAAAGCCATGTAGCTCATTTTTGAACAGTTATAGTTTTCAGTGATTTCTTCAGGCAGGTCAATTTTTTCATCACCTACAATTTGAAAGGGCAGTACTTTTTGAGAAATCTTTGGCACTACAACTTCCGACGGCTTGATTCTTGAAAGTTCGCTCAAAAGCTGTTCAAAATCAGTTTGCGTAACTTTAAACTCACCGGTTGAAATATCCGTATAAGCAAGCCCGTACATGCCTGACTTTTTATCTTTGAAAACTGCAGCGAGGTAGTTGTTCATGTTTGATTTTAAAAGGTTTGTCTCTGTGAGAGTACCTGCTGTGATAGTTTTTATAACATCTCTTTTAACAAGCCCCTTTGCCTGTGCGGGGTCTTCCAACTGCTCGCAGATAGAAATTTTGTGACCTTTTTCAAGAAGCTTTGGAAGATAGTTATCCACAGCTTTGGCAGGAATTCCTGCCATCGGAATACGGCCAAGAGCGCCGCCTTCTCTGCTTGTGAGAGTGATTTCCAAATCTTTTGACAACGTCAGTGCATCTTCAAAAAAAGTTTCGTAAAAATCACCCATACGATAAAGCAAAAGAACATCAAGATTGTTCTTTTTGATTTCCAAAAACTGTTTCAGCATAGGTGAAGCGTCATTAATATCAACGTCTACGCTGTTTATATAATTAATTTCCGATTTTGCCATATTCTATTTATGCCCCCTCGCTTATACAAGAAATTTACTATAAATAACAGTGTTTTTCAAATCTGTAAACAAAAATGTAAACAATTTGTTGACATTAAATTATGTCTTCGATATATTATTTTTACAAACCGATAGGCTCCCATCGTCTAGAGGCCTAGGACACATCCCTTTCACGGATGCGACAGGGGTTCAAATCCCCTTGGGAGTACCATTTTAAAAGAGCCGAAAGGCTCTTTTTTTGTGCATAAATTAATGGTATCTTCTAAATATGAAATTAACAATTTTAACGGACAATAATACAAGTATCGACAAATATTATCTTGGCGAGCCGGCGTTTTGCGTTTATGTCGAGGCGTACGGACAAAAAATCCTTTTTGATACGGGTTATTCTGATGTGTTTTTACAAAATGCCCAAAAAACAGGAATTGACCTTGGCAAAGTAAAATATGTTGTCCTGTCTCACGGACATAACGACCATACAGGGGGATTAAAGTATTTTAAAGAAATTGTAAAAGAATCAAAGCCGTGTCTTGTTGCCTGTCCTGAAGCATTTAAACAACGTTTTGACTGCGACGGAGAATTTGGCTGCCCCGTGTCCAAACAGGAGATTGAAAAATACTTCACTCCCGTCTACACAAAGGAACCGTATTTTATCTCAAGCAATATTGCATTTTTAGGACGAATCAAAAGACAAAACGATTTTGAAGCACAATCACCTGTCGGTTTTAATAAAGAAACAAAAGAACCTGATTTTGTGCCTGACGACAGCGCACTTGCAATCAACACGCAAAAAGGAATTGTTATCTTAACAGGGTGCTCTCATTCGGGTATTGTAAACATCAGCCGATACGCTCAAGAAATTTTTCAAACACAGAAAATCCACTCAATAATAGGCGGCCTGCATTTGATAAATGCGCCTAAAAGACAGCTGGAATTAACTTTTAACTATCTTAAAAGTATCAATTTAGAAACGATTTATCCCTGCCACTGCACGGGTTTTAAAGCTCAATGTATGCTAAGTTCTTTAAAATCATTCCGAGAGTGCTCATCAGGACTGGTTATCAATTTCGATTTTGCTATATAATAATATTGATTTAAGCAGTAATACAGGAGTTTAAACAGTTATGAAAATTGCAGTTACTTACGATGAAAATCAAAACGTTTTTCAGCATTTCGGCCATACAGAACAGTTCAAAATTTATGAAGTAGAAAATAACAGCGTGGTGTCATCGAGAGTGCTTTCTTCTGACGGAGAAGGCCATAGCGCACTTGCTCAGCTTTTGGAAAATGAAAATATTGACAAACTCATCTGCGGAGGAATCGGCGGATGTGCAGTTAATGCTCTTGGGCAAGCCGGCATTGAAATTTTTGCGGGTATTTCAGGCAGCGCTGACGAAGCTGTGAATGCTTTGCTAAACGGTACATTAGAACAGACAACCTCTCCAAATTGCAGCCATCACGGCGAAGGACACCAACACCACCATGGAGAAGGGCATTCCTGCGGACATAGCTGCCATTAAAAAATCTGCTTTATAAATTCCAAAAAATATGAGACAATAATTTTGTCTTATAAGATTTGAGGAGTTTATATAATGAGAGATAAAACATTTTTGATGATTCCCGGGCCTACACCTGTTCCCGAAAGCATACTGCTTGCAATGGCAAAACACCCTATTGGGCATAGAAGTACAGAATTTTCCGCAATTTTGGAAGAAACTTATGCTGATTTAAAATGGCTTTTCCAAACACAAAACGATGTGTTTATTTATACATCAAGCGGCACAGGTGCAATGGAAGGCGCTTTGTCCAATCTTGTAAACGAAGGGGATAAAGTGCTTTCGCTTGTAATAGGAAACTTTGGTGCAAGATGGGCAAAAATTGCAGCAAAACTCGGGGCTGATGTTGAAAAAATCGAGGTAGAACCAGGCAAAGCAATCGACCCGAAAGTTTTGAAAGAAAGGCTCGATGCCGATGTTAATAAAGAAATTAAAATCGTTACCCTGACTCATAACGAAACAGCAACAGGCGTAACAAATCCCTTAAAAGAGCTTGTTGCATTGATAAAAGAACACGGTGCAGTTTCAGTTGTAGACGGTGTAACATCCGTCGGAGCCATCGAATGCAAAATGGATGAATGGGGAATTGATGTATTGATTTCCGGTTCACAAAAAGGCTTTATGATTCCACCGGGGCTGGCTTTCCTGGCAGCAAGCGAAAAAGCATTCAAAATGCACGAACAGTGCAAACACCCGTCATTCTACTTTGACTGGAGCGCATACAGAAAATCCGTAAGGGCAAATTCCACACCTTACACACCTGCTGTTAATCTCATTGTGGCTTTGAATGAGGCTCTAAAAATGATGAAAAAAGACGGACTGGAAAATATACTTGCCCGTCATGCAAGACACGCAAAGGCGCTTCGTGCGGCAATCAAAGCAATCGGCCTAAAACCAATGGTAGAAGACGACGCCATTGCATCAAACGCAATCACTTCAATCTATCCGCCCGAAGGCATTTCTGTTCCGGATATCAGAAGCACATTGAAAAAGGATTTTGATATAGTTGTTGCTAATGGTCAAAATGACCTTAAAGACAAAATTTTCAGAATGGGAACTCTCGGCTTTGTCTGCGACAGAGATGTACTCGCTGCTGTAAGCTCACTTGAGGCAAGCCTTTACAAACTGGGCTACAAGTTTGAATTAGGCACGGGCGTCAAAGCAGCAATAGAAAATCTTGTATAAGACGTAAAAAGGAGAGATTTAAATCTCTCCTTTTTTTAAATTTCTACTTTTTTATACCATGGCTTAAAATATTTAACTTTTTCATATAAAGTTTCATAATCCCCATCAAAACAAATACTTCTATCATCTATGAAAAGCCAACACAATTCTTTTATATTTGTTATGCCAACAAAATAAGAATCAAGATTGTTTTCTGACAGCCACTGTGCGGCAAGGGTTGCATTTCTTGTTGTAAATAATTTCAAATTATAATGCTTATGCAGTTTTTTTAACATATCTTCTGCCTGAGAGTTTAATGGAGGGATGTAATCAGTACGAAAGTCACTAGAATATTTATTTAATACTCCATCCAAATCAATTAGTATTAATTTTTTCATATCCACTATTCCTACTATTTATAAATAGTATTTTATACCTTATACATCAATTCTATTTATAAGTCAATATTTATATACTTATAAGTTATGAATAGAGAAAGTTTACTTAAAAAATTCGGCAAAAATGTTAAAATTGAAAGAATTCGAAAAGATTTAACACAAGAGCATCTTGCTGAAAAAATGAATGTTTCTCAAAAATATATTTCGATAATTGAAGGCGGAAAAGCAAATATGTCACTTGTCAAAATCCTTGAATTATCACAGTTTTTAGAGACTGACATAGAAAATTTATTAAATTTTCATGACTAAACAATACTAATTAAACAATTTATACAGTCTTTCTTCAAAACTGCTTTTATTTTTGTAATATTCGGCATTTAGCCTTGCTATATCGGACTTATGCTCTGTCATTTTTTTATTAACAGCATTTTCTTTTTTAGTTATTAATTTCGAAAGATTTGCTTTTTTTGTAAAACATTTCAAAAATGCTGCCATATCAAACTTTGTAGAATGATATCTGCGCATCCAATTTGTGCCGGTAATTTCATCTACGACAATACCTTCATCAAACAATGCCATGTTTTTCTTGTCGTTTTCAAGTTCGTTTTTCAATGACTTGAGTGTTTTTCCGTAATGTTTGTCGTCAACGGGTGTGTTATTAGCTGCTGTTTCAACAATATCTTTTGCTTCTTTAATAACCGGACTATCAACATAAAGATGGCTTACACACCAATTATCCTCTTTCAGCTTCAAAAATGAATCTGAACCGTCATTACTCAAGTCTTCCAAGACTTTTAAGTGTTCTTCTTTTAATAAACCATTTGATTGTGCCAGCAGCAATTTTTCTTTAACGTCATTTCCAAATTTTGTGCCAAATGAAATTGGACGCATATTATTTATCATTAATGCAATATCCTTTCTTAACAAAAGGTTTAAGTACTCAATATAAAAAATTTTGTTACAATTCAATACCTCTATTTACATTTTTTAATATTCAAAAGTCTTAATAGCAATATTTAAAATAGATTTATTTTGTTATATATAGGTTAAGAAACACAAAAGGTCAGGTTTATATTGTCTTATTATTTCAATACTAATGTATATCCTTTTACTACATTCCCTCCAATTGCTCAAAACAGAGTCTCTTTTGGACAAAACACTCAACAAATTTTCAGTAACTTTTCTTTACCCAATCAACCTCAACCACTGACAATTCAAACGCCTGAAAAACAAAAAAAGAACAATAGTGATAAATGGTTGATAGGGGCCGCGCTAGCCGTAACAGCTGCAGCTATTTACTATTTTTCAAAAGGTAAGGTAAATAATGTAAAACAGGGAACAAATTTAGGTGATGATATTGTAAGGAATACTCAAAAGCCCAATAATACAGCAGATATGGCCTCACATCACGCACCAGAAATTAAGCCGAAAAATACTACTCCCATTGTCCAGCCTGCAAAACCTCAAGATGCAAAATTAGAAAGTGAAACTAGGGATGTATTTGGAAGACAACAACTTTCTAGACATAAAAATAATAATACCCAAAAACCTATTGATTATACTGCAGAGCTTGCAGCAAAAGGAGTTAAAATCCAAGAAATGCCAAGAGAATTCGCTCCTCATTCATATCAGCCACAAGATATTCCAAATATCAACATAACAAGCCGTACACCGGAAATAGATTACAGAAACTGGTCAATAATCAACGGCCAGCAGGTTAAAGGCGGAGGTTATCAATATAGAGAAGCCTTCCAATATCTCAAAATGGGCGAGGGCATTGACGCAGGCAAAACAATTCTTGTAATAGGAAAAAATTCAAAAGGTGAAAAAACAGTATGGCTGCAAGGTTTAACAGGTCGTACAGATGGAGGAAACAGGCCCATTCGTACACAATATGTAATGACAGTTCCAAAAGGAAAAGATTTTAATAACGTACAAAAAGATTTGATAAAAGGAATCTACGGTAGAACACAACAAGAATTGGCAATAGAACTCCCTCTGTCAAGAAGTGCAAACGTCACAAATGCAGGACACTCTAATCTCTCAACAACACCTGAAAATATTGAGTTTAAGATAGATACAATGCTTAGAGAAATTAATCATTATGCTCAGGGCAGAGAATTTACTCCTGAACTTATAAATCGATTAAAATGTGTTGACAATCTTAAAAACGGTGAATATATAAGATTAGTCTAAACAATACTTTCTAAAACCTGTTCTTTAGACGAATCCGAGACAATTACCACGCTGTAGTGTCTGTTTGGCAGGACAAAACGGACTTTGCCATCTTGTGCTTTTTTGTCCAAAAACATCTCGTCATAAAATTTTTCTTTGTCAAAAACAGCACCTTTGGGTGCAATATCATAACTTTCAATTAATTCAATCGCTTGATTGTAATAGTTATTGTCGACAAATCCGCGTTTTAAAGATAGATTAAACGCCATTTTCATCCCCATGGCAACAGCCTCGCCGTGGGTGTAAACAGTGTAGTTGGTCAAATTTTCAATAGCGTGTGCGTAAGTGTGGCCAAAGTTTAAAATTGCACGAAGCCCCTTTTCAGTTTCATCCTGATTAACAACACAGGATTTCAGCGTGCAGCAGATTTCAACAAGCCGCGACATAGTATCGCTCTTGAGTGCAAATATATCTTTTTTATTCTGCTGTAAAAAATCAAAAAGCCTGTAATTCAAAGGCGTATCGCACGATTTTTCAATAAAAGCATACTTTAAAACTTCCGCAAGCCCTGTTTTAAGCTGTCTTAAATCAAGTGTTTTCAGAGTTGAAATATCGGCCAGCACAAGCTTTGGCTGGTAAAATGCACCGATAAGATTTTTTCCGTGTTCATGGTTGATTGCAACCTTCCCTCCGACAGAAGAATCTACCTGCGCCAGAAGAGTTGTGGGTATCTGGATAAAATCACAGCCTCTCATATAACTCGCAGCAGCAAAACCCGCCATATCACCTATTACACCGCCGCCAAAGGCAATTATACAGTCTTTTCTCTCAAGTCTGTGCTCTACGGCTGCATCGAGAATAAGTTTGAGATTATCAAAATTTTTGTATTCTTCCCCATCTTTTAAAACAAGCCAAAAAGCATTGTCTATTTTTAGAGAATCCTTGTAAAGTGCGGCCACGGTTTCGTTTGTTACAATCAAAAACTTATTTGCTTTTGAATATTTTTTAACAAGTTTATCAGCCTGCGCAAGAAGGTTTTCACCTATCAGGATATCATAGCTGTATGCATTTTTCTCTGGTATATCAACTTTTAGATTAATCAATTGAGTCATAGTTTTTTAAAATCTCATCTGTAATTTGTAAAAGGTCTTTGTTTTCGGTATTTATTTCAAAATCTGCTAATTTATAAAAGGGCTCCCGTCTTTCTATCAGCTCTTTTAGTCTTTGTTTAGGGTTTGGGTGGTTCAGCATCGGGCGGCTGCCTTGATGAGCTTTGCTCACCCTTGAATACAGCTCATCAGCCGAGGCTTTTAAGTAGAAAACAACCCCATTTTTCTTTAACAGCTTGATATTCTCAGGATTCTCCACAACACCGCCGCCGGTTGAGATCACCTGGTTGTGGTAGTTTGAGTATTTTTCAATCATGTCATGCTCAAGCTGCCTGAAATGTGATTCGCCATAACGTGCAAAGATTTCGGGGATGTGCTTTTGCGCAAGTTTTTCTATCTCTTTATCGATATCAAGATACAAAAAATCATGCAGTTTTTCATCCAAAAGATGCCCTATCGTGCTTTTTCCCGCACCCATCATGCCTATTAATACTATATTTTTTTTGTTATCCACGGTTAAAATTTCTCTTTATTTCTTCAAGGCTGTCGCCGCCGAATTTTTCTAAAAATGCGTCTGCAAGCACTATTGCAGCCATGGCCTCGCCGACTACTGCGCACGCTTCCACAGCACAGGTATCAGAGCGTTCAAAATGAGCGGTATAAGGCTCTTTTGTTTTTATATCAACTGATTGCAGCGGCTGTTTCATAGTGGGGATTGCTTTCATTGTTACTTTCAAAACCACATCTTCCCCGTTTGTCATCCCGCCTTCAATACCGCCTGCGTTGTTGGTTTCTCTGTAATAGCAGCCTGTTTCAGGGTTATAAAAAATCTCGTCATGCATATTCGAACCGCTTAAAGACGCAGCTTTTACACCCGCTCCTACTTCAACAGCTTTTACGGCAGGAATACTCATCAATGCCTGCGCCAGTCTACCTTCAAGGCGTCTGTCCCAGTTTACAAAAGACCCTAATCCCACAGGCAGGTTTGTAAACCTGACCTCAAAGCTGCCGCCAAGTGTGTCGCCTTTTTCTTTTGCATTATCAATTTCTTTTTTCATTGATTCTTCATCAAAGGCATTGCCTATTTGCAACACTTTTGAAGAGCCTGTGATACAAAACTCGTTTAAAAAACATTTTGCAACAGCCCCCACTGCCACACGCGAGGCGGTTTCTCTTGCACTTGAGCGCTCAAGCACATTTCTCACATCGTCCTGATTATATTTTATTGCACCAGAAAGGTCTGCGTGGCCCGGGCGGACACGTGTAATTTTTTTAGCCTCAACAGCTTCTGCTATATCGGGGTCAGACATATTAACAGGCTCCACAGACATTGGCATTGTCCAGTTTTGCCAGTCTTTATTTTGAATTTCCAGACAGACAGGTGCGCCTGTTGTTTTGCCCAAACGCACTCCGGATAAGATTTTCACTTTGTCCGTTTCTATCTGCATGCGGCCGCCTCTGCCGTATCCCTGCTGACGGCGGGCAAGTTGCTCATCGATAAAGTCTTTGTCTATTGTTATATTTGAAGGCATGCCTTCTATTATTGCGTTCAGGCATATTCCGTGGGATTCGCCCGAGGTTAAAAATCTAAATTTATTCATTTATTTGCGGCTTTCAATTGTCTGATAATCCAATTATAAGGCAATTATAAGTTAATTCAGGCCTTATCGCAATGTGTTAAATAACATTCAACTGTTTTTGGATTTTTTGGGCATAATCATTATCAGAAGCACTAAGGGCAATCTTTTGAGCTTTTTCAAGGAGTGATTTTGCTTTTGTTCTGTTACCGAGTTTCAGCATGACAACAGAAGCTTTCTCATAGTTTCTTGCTGTTTTTACGGGAGATTCTGACTGTTCATAGAATTTGGCCGAAGCTTTGTAATCCTGCAGTGCGTTAACATTTTCGTTAACCATGGTCAAAGCATCTCCCGAGCGTGACCATGTGGCACCCATGGTCTTAGTATTATTGGTTTCAAGGGCAATATTTTTGGCAGCGCCATAGTAGGTGTATGTGTTTTGAATATCGTATCTTTCCGCATACATATCCCCTATATCAGAAAGAGCACGGGTCTGGGCATTAAGATTATCTGCTTCACCCGCAAAAGAAATTGCGGCAAAGTAATGATTCATCGCAGGTTCAAAATATACAACATCGTCATAAATCTGTGCCATGGAGTAATATGCTCTTGCCTTAAGATTGTTGTCTGTTGTGGATTGATGAGCCTGATTATAGAAATTAAGGGCCTTTTCAAGGTTGTCATTTTTATCATAAATCTGCCCCATTTCAAAACAAATCATGCCCTGCGCATTTGTATCGCCCAGCACTTGTGAGCGCTCAAGAGCAGATTGAAAAGCCGCAAGTGCTTTATCCGTTTGATTTATGGCAGAGTATTTTTTACCCTGAATAAACGCTTTTTTTACTTCACTATCCTGTGGAATATAAACATTTGGGTTTGAGGGTGCAGCCGGCTCAGCCTGTTGAAGTTGAGGCTGCTGTTGGACAGGCTCAGGTTGTGCGGGTGGTTCTTCTGTCTTTTGTGCCTGCTGTGACAGGTTTTTTGAAATAGGCTTCATATCGCCTGTTTCTTTGTCAGGCAGTTTGACAAGAAAATCCTCATTGACTGTTGTGGGGTCTGATTTGTAGTTTACCTGCTGCAAAAACAGGGCATCTATCCAGTTTTCAACAACCTTTGAGTTTTTGTTCAGGGTTTTTGAAATAAATTCATCAAGGATATTTGAGGCATTTTTTAAATTAGACTGTATTCTTTTTTTATTGGGCTCATTTTTTAAAGATTCCGATTCCGCAATATTAAGATAGCTTTCCACCTCCTGGATAATATTTGGCGGAGAGCCTATGGCAATGGCTGTGTTTTTAAAATCCGTTAAAATCTGGGCAATGTTTACTTTAGACTTTGAATAATCGATTGTTGTTTTTTGACCGTTTGGAAACTCCTGACGTTCAAATTTGCTTTTACCGTTAGGGTCTGTTGCACCGTAAGAACCGGCAGACTCTGAGCCGGAGGCTCTTCTGCCTTTATTAAGGTCGGACGATTGAGAGGACTCTTGCTCCTCTTCTTTATTTCCAACCTTTTTGTTCTGCGGCGGAACATATGGTTTTATTTGTACCGGATAAATACTGTTATACAAATTTTAACACCCTTGATTTGATAAATTTGCCCTACTATCGTTATCGGAACAAAAGGGTTTTAGTACAGTTTTTTATACAGAAATCATACATTTGGCGTAAATTTGGAACATGCCTGACAACCCTGATTTTCCTTTCACTCTTCAAACATAATGATTTTTTTAAAGAAGTCATGAGCTAATCGCTTAAATGTATGAACAAGTTAAAAATTATTCATAACAATGTATGATTTTATACAACTAAAGTATGTGTAGAATAACACTATACTCCTTAAATAAAAGACGACGATACGCATATCCCTAATCTAATAGCTATGAACCAAAAAGATTCATAGCTTTTTTTTGCTTATACAATAAACTCGCTAAACACCTTGTAATAAAGGAATAAAGAGAACAATACAAGAATAACGCCGCTTATCTTGGTGAGAATTTCAGAATATCTCGCAAACGAAGAAATGTTCTTTAAAGCTGATGTGAATAGCCCAGCCACAAGAATAATCATGCCCTGTCCAATGGAGAACAAAAAAAGCATTAATGCCGCATAAGCAATGTTTGAGCTCAAGGAAGCAGCTGCCATGATTCCTGCCAAAATCGGTGTTGAACACGGAGTTGTTGCAAAAGCAAACACCATACCAAGCAGCATGGGGTAGAAAAATGCATTGGCTTTGTTGCTTTGAGGGAATTTTTTTACAAGAACAGGAAAATTAATTTCAATTACGCCAATAAGGTTCAGGCCGAATATCATAATCAACGCTGATAACAAAAGTATAAAATAGGCTCTGTTACCCGCACCAAAAACCTGGCCTGTGATAGCTGCAACAACACCAATGGCTGTAAGGCTCACAGCAAGACCAAAAATAAACGAGATAATCTGCATTGCAGACTTTGATACCTTTTGCTCGGGCGAAGCGCCTATGTAGCTTACAACTACAGGCAGCATGCCTATTCCGCAGGGAGACAGTGATGATACTACTCCCCCTAAGAAACATAAAGCAAGAATCAGTAAAGAAAATTCGCCTTTAACGTTAGTTTGAAAAAACTGTATCAAATTATCCATTGATTAATCCTTTAAGAATTTTTTCGAGTTCGCTTTTTGGCATGTAGCCTTCTGTTCTTTTATACAAAGCTCCGTCTTTTTTCAAAAATACCATTGTCGGAACAAGGGTCACTGTATATTTTTTAATCAGAGCCTGTGTGTTTTCGTCATTGGATTGGGCATTGATTTTTTGGTATGTAACTTTATCCGCATATGCTGGCATTACTTCATTCATTACACCTTCGAGCTTTTTGCAGTCAAGACACATAGGTGAAGCAAACTTTATCACAACGGGTTTTGAATATGTGCTTTGAGCATTAGCCTCAAAAGCAGCCTTATCGCTGTGAGTTTTGTCTAAAACATAGTATGTCACCATCGGGATGATTAAAATAGCAAGTGCAATAATCCAGTTTTTCATAATTATCTCCTGTTTTTTATGCTGTTTTTTCTAAATATAACATACAATAAGTTTTGGGGATTCATATTAGTCACAAGAATGAGAAACCGGGATAAAATAGAAAATATTTGTAAAAATCTGTTTTTTTTGATAATATAGCATTACTTGAAAATTGAACAAATGGAGAAGTGGGTGAGTGGCTGAAACCGGCACCCTGCTAAGGTGTTATGTGGGGTAACCTGCATCGAGGGTTCGAATCCCTCCTTCTCCGATTTTAAGTCCACCCTGATTGTTGAGGTGGACTATTTAATGCGTACAGAAAAACCTCTTGAAAAATTTTCATTTTTATAAACTTTATCCAGTAATTGTCTTTTTCGCAGGAGCAAGGCCCGGCTCAAGATCAGAGCCGGTAACCAGTTTACGGAACGCAAACTGAGCCTTTGGAAGCGCATAAGCAAGCAAAAAGCTGCTCAGACCTATATTTGTCAGAATATTTACACTTTTTACGGCTTTTGCTTTTTTAGCATATTTTTCAATGCTTTTTGAAACAGCAGCTTTATTCATAAAGCTTTCAATGTTTTCTTTAAATTTCACTAAGTCTTTGATATCAACAAACGCACGCGGGTCACGAATATTGTTTTCTAAAAATTTTACTTTTCCAAACTTTCTTGCGTATTTAACAAAAATGCTGTCGGGATTTTTATCTATAAATTCAAGAATTTCTTTTTCGTTTAAATTTTTTGGCAGCTTGAGAGTTTTATTTTTAATGCTTTCTATAAATTCTTCGTCATTAAGCATCAAAGGGTCAAGCGCAACTTCAAGACCGGAGGTTTTAGCTATAAATTTATCAAGATATTTTTCAATATACTTTGGCGCAACAAAGTTCAAAAACATCATGCCTGCCATTTTAAAACCAACATCAATTGCCTCATTCTTGTTTCTTGCAGTACCAACACGGCCGAGAGCATACCCACAGTCAGTCACAGCCATTTTGTCCACGGTAGAAAAATTAGCCGCAGCAGAAACCCAGCTGCCCTTAAACGAAGTGTTTTTTCTGTTCATAAAATCAATGGATTTTTGAAAATTGACATTGGACGATTTAAAACTGTCCCTGTTTTTTTGAGCTTCCTTTTGTCTTTGTTTTTCTATTTTTCTTGCAGAAGAAGCAAAAATGAGCTTTGGAAGAATTACCCCCATAAAAAGGATTGGAATAGTCGTGGACGCTGCAAATTTTGCGGCAAGCAGTTTTTCATAAACAGGCTTGTTATTTTTTACAGCTTTTAGCTCATCAATAATTTCTTTAGACACCTTGGTGCTGAAATTTTTGATGTTATCATCAATATTTTGCACACTGTTTTTGTTAAACAGCTTAAGATTCACATCAGGGTTGTAGCCCTGTTTTTTGATAAAATAATCCGCAGCTTTACCCACAAGAGGAATCCCGCCGAGCCACACGGCAGAAACTGCGTATTCGTCAAGAAATCTTTCTCTGGCAGCAAGTTTTGCTATTTCTTTAGATTCTTTTTTGTTCTGGTTGTAAGTAAGCGCTATCTTTGAAGGGACCTCAATCCCGCAATCTCTTACTATGAGAGGATAAACACTGTTATTGTTTCCTATGGCCGATATAATACCTGTTAATGTCATTTTTTTCTCCAATTCCGATTCTGTATAAAAAAACAGCCCCTCAAGGCTTTATCCCGAAAGGCTGTTTTATTTTAGAATCGTTATTACAATAAATACACAACTAATCCATCAGCCTTGTCGGGACTATATGGATATGATGATGTTGAGTTTTTATTGTTGTAAATGACATATGATTTTCCTTTTGTTATAAAGTTAGCAAAAAGATTTGTTTTTTGCAACCTCCATGTTGATTTTTATTACAACAAGCTGCCTGCCATATAAACAATGAATGCAACAACCCAGGCAATAGAGCACTGCAAAAGCACCACAAAAAACGCATACGCTCTGCCGAGTTCGCGCTGCACAGTCGCAATTGCAGCCACACATGGTGTATACAATAGTGAAAACACAAGAAATACAAACGCACTAAGCTTTGTAAACAACACAGGAAGCTTGTTAACATCACCGCCAAGCAAAACAGTAAGCGTGCTCACAACACTCTCTTTTGCCATAAAACCGGTAATAAACGCCGTAGACACACGCCAATCGTTAATCCCAAGAGGCTTAAACACAGGTACAAGAAGGTTACCCAGCATAGCCAGCAGACTGTCCGAAGAATCTGCAACCAGATTCAGCCTTGAATCAAAGGACTGCAAAAACCATATAATAATTGTTGCGGCAAAAATTATTGTAAAAGCCCTTGTCACAAAGTCTTTTGCTTTCATATAAATCAGCCTGTAAACATTTTTAAAACTGGGCATCCTGTAATTAGGCAGCTCCATAACAAACGGTACCGGCTGTCCTTTAAAAACAAAAAATTTCATTAAATATGCAAATATTATGCCCACAATTATGCCAATAAGATAAAGGCTCAATATCACAACAACCTGATTTTCTTTAAAAAATGCAGCTGTAAAAAGAGCATATATAGGCAGCTTTGCAGAACAACTCATAAACGGAGTCAACAGTATGGTCATTTTTCTATCGCGTTCCGAAGGCAGAGTTCTTGTTGCCATGATTGCCGGCACTGAACACCCGAACCCGATAAGCATAGGCACAAAGCTCCTTCCGGAAAGTCCTATTTTACGCAGCACTTTGTCCATAATAAAAGCCACACGTGCCATGTATCCGCTGTCTTCAAGTATTGAAAGAAAGAAAAACAAAACCACAATGACGGGTAAAAAGCTTAAAACACTGCCCACTCCCGCAAACACACCATCAATAATCAATGAATGCACAACAGGATTGAGCCCGTAGGCAGTAAGTGCACTGTCTGTAAGAGTTGTAAAAAAGTCTATTCCTACATCCATAATGTCTGACAAAAAAGTCCCCAAAGGCCCGAATGTAAGATAAAATATAACGGCCATAATTGCAAAAAATGCGAACATTGCACTGTATTTGCCTGTTAAAATCTTATCCGCAGCAACGGTAATTTTGTGTCCGATTGTTTCCGAGGGCCTGTGCACGCATTTTGCACAGAGCTTTTCAATAAAAGAAAATCTCATATCCGCAAGTGCAGCTTCTTTATCCAGGCCGCGGGACTTTTCCATCTCTGCAATTATTCGAGAGCAAATCTCTGTTTCTTTTTCATCAAGATTTAGAGCCTCTTTTATCAGGTTGTCGCCTTCAGTCAGTTTTGTTGCAGCAAACCTGACAGGAATCCCCGCGTTTTTTGCATGGTCTTCAATAAGATGTATTATTGAATGAATACACCTGTGCACAGCACCCTCATTGGCATCATCAGGACTGCAAAAATCAAGTCTGCCAGGGCGTTCTTTGTAGCGGGCAACGTTTATTGCGTGCTCGGTCAGCTCTTCGATACCTTCATTTTTTGACGCCGAAATTGGAATAACAGGCACTCCTAATGCCGCCTCCATTGCGTTTACATCAACAGAGCCGCCGCTTCCAATTACTTCATCCATCATATTGAGCGCAATAACCATAGGTACATCCAGCTCAATAAGCTGCATTGTAAGGTATAGATTCCGCTCAATGTTTGTTGCATCTACGATGTTGATAATGCCGTCCGGCTTTTCATTCAGAATAAAGTTTCTTGTCACAATCTCCTCACTGCTGTAAGGAGAAAGGGAATAAATACCCGGTAAATCAGTAATAGTAACATCGGGATGGTTTTTGATTACCCCATCTGTCCTGTCGACTGTCACCCCGGGGAAGTTGCCCACATGCTGGTTTGAGCCTGTGAGCTGGTTAAAAAGAGTGGTCTTTCCGCTGTTTTGGTTGCCTGCCAGTGCAAAATTTATATTTTTCTTTAACGGGGTTTTTAAGTCTTTCCTTGTTTTATATGGAGTTATTTCGCCTATTTTTGAATGTTCTATGTCCTCAAACTCTTCCTTTTTGCGCGTGCAATCGTGAGCATCGTGTATGTTATTGATTGTAATTTTGGCCGCATCTTCTTTTCTCAAAGTCAGTGCATAGCCTCTAACGCGCAGTTCAAGCGGATTTCCCATCGGAGCTGTTTTTACAAGCGTAACCTCAACACCGGGCGTAAGCCCCATATCAAGAATATGCTGTCTTAATGCTTTATCCTCACAGTCTATCGACACAATATGCGCGTCTTTGCCTATTTGCAGTTTATCAAGAGTAGTTTCGTTTTTTATATTGTTCATAGCGTTATTATAGTACTTAAGATTTTTTAATCAATGTTTGGCTTGCCTAACTTTATACTTTGTTGCAATTTGTAAAAAATACAGCGCAGCAGCGCAAATTTAAACTGTTTTGCACCTTACTACTGACAGTAAGGCAGGAAATTACAAAATGATGAAAATTCATAACACAAACGGTTTTTACAAAATAACAGATACCCATAAAAAGCAAAACAAACAACAAAGCACATCATCCAAAACACAAAGCCCTGACAGCAATTTTGAATTAAAATCACAGTTTAATGATCATCTAATTTCTTTCGGCGCACGCGTGGACAAAGGGCTCGACAGATTCTACCTGACAAATAAAGACAGAATGCCCCATCCTGTCAGACGATACATTGAAAACCTCGATGACAAAACCCGCCTTACCCCGTTGGAAGCGCAAAGAAGGGCTTTTTCAAAACTGGAAAACGCACAAAATGTACAGGATATCCAAAAAGCATTCGATGGGGAAAAACTCTTTGAAAATCTTATTGAACCCGAACAATCCCGTGCAACACGGGGTATTCTTGCGTCTTACAAAGAAAATAAAGAGCTGCTTGAGCTGTCCGGACAAGGCGCTTTAAAAAACAACGAAAACCTGAGCGTTTATCTTGTAAAAAAAGTATTTCTTGAATCTAAAACAATTGAAGAAATAAACAAAGACCTTGATAACGACCTTGACCCTGATTTTAAAGCAGATTTTAAATTCAAAAACCCCGATTCGCCTTATGTCTACAGCTCAACCTTAAAGGCTCTCGGCATACAAATGCCGGAATTTGAATACCAGCAGTCTTTAAGATATACACGCGAAGGCTATGCAGACATTGTGGGTGACAAAATTTCACAGGGGCAAAGAGCCTTCTGGGATTCGCTCGATGACAGAGAAAGAACAGAGCGCGCAAAAAAATCTGTAGAAAAAATGGAAAACTGGTGGAATTCCCTTACCAGAAACCAAAAATTAGACATGATAGCAGACCAGCTCACCGAGCTTGATATGCTCAAAATGTTTAAAAAAGAACAACGCGCACAGCAAAAGCTCAACCCCGCAAAGCAGGAACCACAGGATGCCCCAACAGAGCCGAGAAAACACTCAAAAGTCGGTTCTAACAAATTGAGCCAGGATGAATTGTTTTTAAAATGGGCAGCGAACAACTTGAAAATATTCCAAGAAAACCTGTCAGAGGCTGATAGAGATACTTTGCATGTTAAAAGCATGCAAAGGCTCGCTTTTCGCTGGGCAAATATGTCCCAGGCTGAAAGAACAGATTATATTTCACGGATGAAAGCAGGTTCAGAGCCGCTTCGCTACACAATGATAGATGCCTGGAACCACAGCAGTGACTTGATAAAAGACCTTAGCGCACATCTTCGCGCAAATCAGGTTTACAAACCTGCTGACTTATTATATTCCACGCAGGAGTTCAGCAGATTCCAATCAGAAGTAATGACAGAATTCTGGCAAACACACCCAGATTATGCAAAACAGCTGGGCGAAAACATCATAAAATCGCAAGAAAAAATCCAGATGGCAATTTCGCGCGGAACATTTGAAGAGCTCAAAAAACAGATTATGAGAGACAAAAACCAGCGCGTAAAAGAAATCGAAAAATTCAAAACTACACTTGCCCCATCAGCACCGGTTGTTGATGAACAGCAATACAAAAAAGATTTTAAAGCAGCGTACAATTCTCATATCTACGGCAAAGTAAAAGCAATACCCAAAAACTTCTACAATGACATGTATGATATCACTTTAGAAAAGCTCCCTGAAAGTGCAATAAGAGCCTGGACAAAAAACCTAAACGGCCAGTCGCTTTCTGCGGAAGAAACAGCAGTAGTAAGAAAATTTGTTACAGAAGAACTGCCGGAAACTGCAAGATACAACAGGGCTCTGGAAGCTGCAATGGCTGACACGTTGTATGAATTTACAAAAGACCCGTCCGTATATGAGATGTCTAACTCTGATGTTAAAACAGCAATGTACCACCTTGAAAGAGGCGAAGAACCTATCATAATGCAATCCCACAAAACAGGAAAAACATTTACTCTCAATATTGTAAAAAAAGACAAAAAAGTAGATGCTCAAAGAATCAACAATCTTTATGAAACATACAAACAAGACCTCTCCAATGATGAAATACACGAGATTGCAGAGCTATACTTTAACGAAACAGAGCAAAAAGATGAGCTCGAAAAATACATAAACACATACGGCAAATCAGCATTGATAATTTTTTCCAACAAAAGTGCATACCCCGCAGAGGTAAAAGAAGCATTTTATAAAAAATTCAAACAAAACATGCCTGAAATCCTAAAAAACAACGTAATATGCGACTATGACCAACGCAATGCATTTGAAAAAGAAGCAATAATAAAACCTGCATTATACCGTTTTGAAAAGAAAATTGATTTTATCCCTGCTGCATACAGAAATGCTTATCTAAAAGAAATGGCGCACAGTTTCCGCAATCAAGCATCAATATCAGATTTAAAAGATTTTGAAGCATTATGCTGTACAAAACGCAAAGACGCTGCATCAGGCAGCAAAATAGCCATAATCGCAAAATCACAAATGACAACAGAAAACAAACTGAAATCTCTGGCAATGGAACAGGCACTGGCCGACGTGTTGTATGATGCCACAGGAAACGCAGAGGTATATGCGCTCCAGTTTGAAGAGCTGTATGACAATCTTGAAGTGTTCAGCCTAGTTAAAAAATTTCCTTCACAAGAAAGAACCATTACATCTCAAACAAACCATACAATGACATTTAAAGCAGTAAAAAAACCTGATTTGAGAAGTTTAAGCAAACTCTATAACGAATACCTATCAGAAATAGTGCAATGGGTAAATGAAGAAGTAAAACAAACAGGAACAGCAGACCCCGAAGACCTTTTGTACATTCTAAACCCTGATGAACAGGAGCCGTTAAAAGACATAAACACTGCAAGAAGAATGAGCATATACGGTTTTAAGATAAACAAACTGACAATCTATCCTAACAAAGAACTATAAAACGAAAGAAGCCCTGTATAACGAGTAGGGGATACAGGGCCAAGTAGTATGTTAAACTCAATACTTCTCTCATTAAAATATTACAATAACTTAACAAAACTTCATATAGCTCTTCGGGGTTATTTTATAAGTGACATGGGATGTTATCATCAAAATAGGTTATGATATTAAAGTAATATAAAATTCAGAAGTATGTTAAAGTTTGCCAAATATTTTTTCATAGTATTTTTAATCACGGCTATTTTGCCTCTGGTTTTGATGTTTGCCTGGAACAACAGCCAGATGGAAAAATTCCACAATGCTATGGCAAAAAGTGCCATGAGCACCGGGCTTATGAGGCTGGAATATTCTGTTAAAACGAATCTCAAAGTACAAGAAGGCGACATACTCCGAAAACTGTATTATATCCTGCCCAACGACAAAAACCTTGCACACATAAAAAATATATTGAACGATTACAATACAGAAGTAATTCAAAAACCAATTAAAACACCTGTATCTTTCTACGAAAGAAAAAACTTTGACCTGTATTGCGTAACTCTTGTGCCGTTTGACAATTCAACAAAAGGATTGAAAATATCAAAACCCGTAAGCCTTGACCTTTTAAGACCCACAGGCCCGTATACAATAGAGCTTAGATTCAATAAAGACGACGCTGCATATGAGTTTAAAAATGTTGCCTTTGACCCCATGGCATTTGGCCCGCCCAAAAAAGTTTTTCTGCTTCTTTCCCGTGTAGCAAAACCACACTACAAGGAAAACTCCAGACGCGAAATTGCACTGAAAGGCGAAAACAACTCTAACGCAGCTTATCTCACAATTGAGCTGGCATTTGGCCCTTTTAGAGGGATGATTGACAGCATCTTTACAAGTTTAATTATTCTTCTTGTCGGAATATTGTCAAGCTTTGTCATTGGTTTGATTATCAAAAGGGTTTTTGTAACACCGGTTATGGCATTGTCTAAAGCAGCTGACCAGGTTAAAAAAGGCAATCTTAATTTTAAACTGGATGCATCATCAAAAATAGAAATCATTAAAAATTTGTATGAAAACTTTAATGACATGGTTGTAAACCTGCAAACAAAAGAAAAATTGAGAGAAAGTTTTATCTCCAACTTAACCCATGATTTGAGAACACCTTTGGTTTCTCAATCGCAGTCACTTGAATTTATATCTCAAAAATTCAAAGAAATAGGACTGACAAATGAATATGAGCTTGCTGAAAGTCTGGCCAAAAACAACGAACACCTTTTAAAAATGGTAAACCTTATTCTGGACTCATACAGTTTTGACCCTGAAAAACTAAAATTATCAATAGAAAAAGCAGACCTTTATGAAATCATAGAAGATTGCAAAGAACAGCTCAAACCGCTTCTTGCCGAAAAGAATATTGAATTTATTAACAACATATATAAAGGAGGCTCTCTTATCGAAGCTGACCTATTCCAGATAAAACGTGTGTTTATAAACCTTTTGTCCAACGCAATTGACAACACCTCCGGTGAAAACAAATATATAAAAGCCGCTGCCAGATTTGAGGATGAGGAAGTTTTAATCACAATAGAAGACAACGGAAACGGCATTGCAAAAGAAGACCTGAAATTTATCTTTGACAGATATTATTCCGGCAAAAGCCTTGAAAGAAAACTTGGCTCGGGTTTTGGTCTTAGTGTATGCCAAAAACTGATTGATATGCACAACGGCCAAATTACAGTCGAAAGTGAAATCAACAAATACACAAAATTCATAATCACACTTCCGTTATCGCAACATCCCGGTAAGGGTACTAAGGAGCAACCATGAACATATTGCTTGTAGAAGACTACCAACATACCAGAAAAACTATTGCATACGGATTGAGAACCCGCCTGGGAGAAATTGAGCTGGCAGAATCAGATAACGGTCTTGCCGCACTAAATTATATTAAAGCAGGCAACAAAGCCGATATTGTGCTCATGGACATATCAATGCCGGTTATGAACGGTATTGACGCAGCCAAAGCAATAAAAGAAATTCTCCCCGATGTAAAAATTATAATGCTTACATCTTTCAGTGACAAAAAACTGGTGCTTTCAGCGTTTAATGCAGGTGCAAACGCATACTGTATGAAGAACATCAAAATAGATGAACTTGTCAGCGTAATAAGTTCTGTACTGCACGGTGCAATATGGATTGACCCATCCATAGCACAGTATATTCTGGAAGTTTTAAACAGCAGCAGGGTTGAGGAGTCTTCTGAGCCGAAAGACAATATTAATGCGGGTTTTGATTTGACAGCCAGAGAAACAGAAATACTAAAACTTGTAGCCAAGGGCAAATCAAACAAAGATATTGCCGATGAGCTTGTACTGTCCATACATACTGTGAAAAACCATCTCAAAAATATATTGCAAAAACTGTGTGTTGAAGACAGAACCCAGGCAGCCATTCTTGCAATAAAAGAAAACCTTGTTTAACGCCATTTTAAAGGCAAATTGACTCTTGTGAGTCATAGATTCATACCCTGAAAAGTTTATAATATAGTTATTGCTTAAACTGTGAGGAAATATTTATCATCCAGAAAGTATTTCCATTAGAAAAGGCTATTCTGCCCTGAGGATAGCCTTTTTGTTTTTTTATTCAACAAGCATTAAGCGTTGTATTTTAATCTTTTAGTACTGCCATCAGATTGGTTTGCCTGTGCACTCTGTGCTTGCACTCCTGTATCCTGGGCATTTGAATTCATTTCAAAAAGCGGTTCTTCATCTTGAGAAGTAAAATCAGGCAGGGTAATGCCGTTTTCAAACGCATAGTTTTGTATAGCTGTTTCTCCCTGTGAAATAACATCATCAGGTATACCAGCATTACGGTATTGTGATTTCATTTCGTAACGGGATACGCTGTGTGATGACACTGAATTGACTGAAAAACTCATAATTTTCTCCTTTGTTTAGACACTACATAACACCGTCCCCACAAAGTCTATTTTGTTCGGACATTTATTTATTCGGTATTTCTAAGGATAAGTTTATAGCCCTTCGGGGTCATATTTATTTAATTTTTTTCAAAGAAGACAGGAAGTTGAAATTGATGACATCACCGTCAACTTTGGTCAAAAATACCTGGCTTTCTTCTTCACCTATTTCAAGCTCCGGTATCATTTTGAGCTCTGCAGCATAGTAGTTTGAATCATTTCTGTTTGTTACAGACACTTTGTTTGCAAGACTGTTAAGTGACAAGTTTCTCAAAAATCCTGCAAAGCCTTTGTTTTTACTGCTGAACTTTGTATAAATTCTTAAGCTTGCATCGCCAGTTTCAATTTCGTATCTGCCGATAATAAATGAGCTGAGCTGTGCAGCAGAAGATTTTATCATAATTTTTTCCACAACATTGTCTTTCATAACAAGGTCACCGTTAATTTTTTTGAATGTGCCTTCCGGTATGTTAACAAGGTCTACAATTGTGGAGGGGCTTATCATTGTTATAGGATTTCTAAAAAGTGCGGCAAAATTAAGCGCGTATTGCACAAGCCCTACTTTTTGGATTGTACCGTTTTGTATATCAAAGCGGATTCTACCGTTGAGTTTTAAAGAATCATCGGTATTAAGCTCAATGAGCCCCATTGCTTTGCCCGATATTTCTTTTTTCAAACCGAGCAAAGTACCTGCAATAAGGTCAGAATTAATATCCTTTACACCCAGCCTGATGCTGTAGTCATGTTTTTTTAGGTCACACAGCACTTTGAGTGTGGAGATGCCTTCTGCAAAGTCAAATTTGTTGGATTGTATTTTCAGCAGCCCGTTTTTATCAAGTGTAAGGTTTGCATACAGGTTGCCAAAATTTATATCTTTGTAAAAACCTTTGACAACATGCAGCACGCATCTTTCCACTATCAAAAGACCTGTGTCAAATGTATAAGAATCATAATCATTTTCATTATCATTGCTTGCACTGACAAGAGTTTGTGCCGTTACAGGTTCTTGTGCCTGAGAAGTAGCAACTTCCTGTGTGTTTTGCTTGTTCATAGACATAAGCATTCTGTCGATATCAATGTTATCAACAGTCAGGTTAATATCTTTGATAATAACAGGGAAGATAAGCTCGTTTACAATATTTCCGTTGAATTTGTAATCAGAGCGTTTAAACTTACCCTCGGAAGTTATATGAAGCAAATCCTTATCTGTATTAAAAATACCTTCTTTTATAAACATGCGTTGAGAAGGAATTGCAACCTTGTGCATTTCCAACTGCCCTTTGAGTTTTGGGATTTTTCCGTTGGAAAGATAATACATGTTTCCGGCAATTGTGCCTCTTTTAAAGACTTTTTGGCCGATTAGAACATTTAAAAATTCACTTGGAAGCGGTTTTGGAATATTAAATCCGAGTTTGTGAATTTGAAGTGTAGCCATATCCATATTGCCGTCTACAGTGAGTATTGGACGGATTTTTGAATTTTTATTTATTTCCTGAGCAATATAATAGTTTATAGATTTTATATCCAGATTGTTGCCGTCTATGTGCATATCTGCCTTGTAGGCACGGTCGTAATTTACAGGGCTCAATGACATTCCATCCACAAGGATATCGTAGCCTTTTGCAATTTTGCCCATTATGCTCAAGTCGATTTTATTGTATTTTGATTTAACAACAATTTTTGACCCTGAATCACCGGTCAATGTGAGCGGACAGCCAACGAGTTTTGACAAATAATTTTTGGTTAAATCGTTTGTAGCCACTCCGTTTACTTCTATGTTTGTATCAACGGATTTTGTGTAATCTTTTATATTACCTGCCATTTGAACATGGTTGGCTTTGCTTGTGCCGTAGTAGCCTTTAAAATCTTTTAAGAAAATTTCATTTGCAGTTATATCAACAACACCGCCCTGTGCAACAACCGGAAGATTGTTAAGCGGAATAATTTTGAGAGAACCGTTATTGAGTGTTACTTTCCCGTTGAGGTCTTTGTTTGTCATGTTAACGGAAAAATCAAAATCGCCTTTTATATCTTTAAAAAACACAAGCATATCAGAGCCGTTTGGCACAACAAGGTTGGTTTGCAAAAGTTTAACAGCATCTTTTACATCAAATTTTTTAGAAAATACGGTAAGGCTAAAATTATTTTTCTTGTCTGCCTCAGCTTTCAAAAACACTTTTGAGCCGTTTACACCCAGAACAGCATTATCAACCACAATCTTTTTGTCTTTGATAAAGACCTTATCACCGTCATCAATTGTGAGTTTGAGCTTGTCTTTGCCTTTTGTAATATCTATATCAAATCCAAAACGTACAAGCTTTGGTTCTCTAGTGTCTGAGATAACAAGATTTTTGCCTTTGATATCGAGCCTTGTGGCTTTATCAAGAGCGTAAACTATTTCACAATCTTTTAAATACAAAAGAGAATCAAGCCAGTCGATTTTCCAGTCAAATTGTTGTTGTTTTTGTGGCTGTTTTTGCTCGGGCGCCAGTGCCATCAGGGCATTCACATCTGCATAAAAATAATCCAGCCCGATTTGTTTTAGCATAAGAGTTTTATCAAAAATCTTTTCAAAAGACATCATTGTCTCAAGATTTTTTACACTAAGCATCTGTTTTTTGTCTTTTGTAAGAGACAGCTCATGAATCCTAAAAAGCATCCGCGGTGCAAAAGGTTTTGCAATCTGAGTTTTCAACTCCGGATTTTCAATAACAAGCTCTGCTCCTGTTGACTCTTTAACAGCCTCGCTTACAAATGCAATAACCTTTTCATTTGACACTGCATATGGCAAAACTTTCAAATAAATAACAAACGGCAGACTTATTAAAACAGCCGCAAATATAATTAAAAAAGAAATAATACAAGATTTTTTAGTCATATTTTCCTTGCTCTATCCAACTTAATTCCTTAATAAAATTATAACATAATGCGATATTATGTTATCATATTGTTATGAAAAAGATAGTTATTTTACTGGGTTTATTGATGGTATTCAACGGTTGTGCCTATGCTGCACAAGACGAAGTTTTGCCGTTAAAAGTTTCTGATGTAAAAGTATTTTCTGATGACGGTTACTTCGGCTTGAAAGATAAAAACGGCAGCATCGTTGTTGAAGCAAAATACAAAAAACTCATCAAAGTCGGAGACGGAGCCTGGATTATCCAGCAAAAAAACAGGTTTGGACTCATTGACAGCAGCGGCAATACACTTGTAAAACCAAGATACCGTCATGTGGAAAGAGTCTTTGGCAAATATGTAAAACTCGGCAATGACAATGATTACGGCCTGTATGATGAAACCGGAAAAGCAGTGATTTCACCGGAGTATTCGTCTATAGAACCTTTGTTCGGCAAGATGTTTTTGACCTGTAAAAAATACAAATACGGCATTGTCGATTTTGAAGGCAAAAAATTGCTCGATAACGAATTTGATGACATCTATATGCCAAATCCCAAAGCATTGAGAGTTCAGTACGAAGGCGAATGGTACGAAATTGAAAGGCTCAAATCAGAAAATATTACCCTGCCTGAAGGCGTAAAAAAAGTAAAAATTAACAACGAAGATTTTCAGGTAACCCACCTTGTCACAAATACAGGTCTTTTGTCAGGTTATTCGGCTGTAACAGCAGCAGATTACACGCTCAAAATACTCTCTTCAATATCTCCGGCATATGAAGACACAATAGACGACCTTATGCTTTCACAGGGTGCTGACACGGTATCTATTTTTGTAAAACTCGGATGGATTCCAAAATTTCCTTTTACATACGCAAAAAAATATTACCAAAACTTGAGAAACCCTAATAACGGGCCTCTTTCCGGTGTCAAAAATGAGCTTAAAAGACAAATAAAATAGCAAAAAAATAGCTGCAAATGCAGCTATTTTTTTATCTTATAAAATTCGTCCAAACCTTTTCTTCCGCAACAGGAAGCTCTATACCGGATTTTTTGCCGGCTTCAATACATTTGAGCATCCACGCCATATTCAAGCCAAGATTGCGCATAATCTGCATTCCTTCCAAATCCTGCCTTACGTCTTCGGGTTTGCTTCCGTGCACCATGTTCCAGTAATTTGACGGAACAACAGGCATATTGCTTATTGTAAAATGTTTTGTAATAACATCAACAGAACCCGTAGTACCGGCACGTCTTGCGCTAACCACAGCAGCAGCGGGTTTGTATGCAAAATTCTTTTTGCCCGCAAAAAAAGCTCTGTCCATAAACGACAAAAGTCTTCCGCTTGGATGAGCATAATAAACAGGTGAGCCAAAAACAAAACCGTCAGCTTCTTTTGCTTTTTGAATAAATGCATTAACATTATCTTCGTTAAATGCGCAAACTCCGCCGTTGTTTCTGCATGCACCGCAGCCTATGCAGTCTCTTATAGGTCCGTTACCAAGTTGTACAAATTCTGTTTCAATACCGTTTTGCTCCAAAACTCCTGCTACTTCTGACAATGCAGTGTAAGTACAGCCTTTTAAGTTAGAACTTCCATTGACCAATAATACTTTCATTTGTTTTTCTCCTTAATTATTTGTTAAAAAATAACAAATAAGCTATATAAATTATTATACCAGCAAGTATTGTTTCTGCGATTTCTCTGAGCATTGACTTTTGAGACGCATTTTCGGATTTTTTTCTTTTCTTAATCTCAAAATACTCCTCATACTCTTCCATTGCAGTTTTTTTGGATTTCTTTTTACGTTTTTTAGGTGCATCCTGAGCTTTTTCACTGTTTTTAGCAAGCTGCTTCTTTCTTTCCGCGGTGTAACGCTCCTGCAAAGTAGCACTCTTGCTCTTTTTTCCGGTCATCAGCATTTCTTCGTCAAAAACAAGGTTCAATAAATCATCAGACGCATTACATTTATACACGGCAAAATTCAAACACGCCTCAAATGAACGCTCCAAACACTCAAGCGCATCTTTTGCAATATCTGCGTCTTTTTTGACCTGTAAAGAATGGACAGAAGCATTACCTGCCTTTTTTATAAAATAAAGGTCATCAATGAATTCTTTTTCAATTTCGCTCGGGTGAGGAGTATCTTTTAATGTTGCAAGCATATTATCAAAAGTATCATCCGCTCCTGCATTACTACCCATGATTAAACGGCAGAGATTCTCGCCCAGCCGTCTTGTTTGGGTAATGCTTTGTTCAAAATATTCGTCGCGAAAAAGCTCCTCTGCCTCGGCAGCTATTTTAAACAGGTCTTTATTTATTTGTTTTAAAAATTCAAAATTACTCATAAACAGAAAAATATAATATATTAAATAACCCTTTGTAATTTTATTATATTACATAAATCTATACTTTTTTCTGATGGAAAAAATTTTTTTGCCTGTTAATATTCTCAAAAAAAAAGGAGAATATAAATGACAGAAGCTAACTCAAAATTGCCAAATTTAACTACAAAAACAGAAGATTTTATATCCATGCTTGAAAACAAAGACGCAAAACCCCTCTACAAAATGACGCCTGAGCAAGCAAGACAATTTCTGGATAATCTGCAAAAAGAAACTCACAAAGACATACCTGCAGATGTAAAAGACACACAAATATTTACGGAAAATAAAAACAGCATTGCTCTCAGGATAATAAGACCCGCAAACAATAATGAAAAACTGCCGGCAATTATCTATCTTCACGGCGGAGGCTGGGTAATGGGCGGAAAAGAAAGCTTTGACATGCTGATAAAACAACTTGCCATAAACACAAATTCTGTGGTTATTTTCCCGGAATACTCACGTTCTCCAGAAGCAAAATACCCCGTTGCACTAAAAGAAATTTATTCGGTGCTGGAGTATATTTACGAAAACCCTGATGAGCTTAATATAGACAATGATTCAATAGCAATAGCCGGCGACAGTGCAGGAGCCAACATGGCAACAGTTACTGCGCTGAAAGCAAAAAACCAGAACGGGCCAAAGCTTAAATTCCAGTGTCTGTTTTATCCTGTAACCAACGCTGACATGGATACAAAATCGTACGACCTGTTCAAAGACGGCCCATGGCTGAGTAAAAAAGCAATGGAATGGTTTTTTGAAGCATATGCTCCTGACAAAGAATCCCGAAATGACATCTATGTTTCACCATTAAAAGCAGATGAAGAAGACCTGAAAGGGCTTCCTCCAACCCTGATTATAACAGCAGAAAATGACGTGCTGCGAGACGAAGGCGAAGCTTATGCAAGAAAACTCGACTCTGCAGGTGTAGACGTGCTAAACATAAGAATAAACGGCACTATACACGATTTTTTGATGCTCAATGCGCTTAGCGATACCCAGTGTGCAAAAGGCGCACTAAACCTTGCGTGTAATATGCTGAAAAAAGCACTGCACAAAGATTTTTAACAAACGGTTGCCTCAAAAAACAGATTATTTAATAATCTGTATATGAAGACAGATACTTTTAAAGTTGAAGAATGGATGAACGAATATGAAAAGTATTGCCAATACGACCTTGGCAATACAACTGTTCAGACCCTTTCACTTGATGAGTTGTTTTCACTTTCAAAAATAAATAAACACGATTTTTGTGATAAATTATGCTCTCAAAAACTTGGCTACGGCTGCATTAAAGGGAGCCCAAAGCTAAAAAATGGAGTTGCAAATCTCTACAAAACCATCACCCCTGACGATATTGTGCCCACAAACGGCGCTGCAGGGGCAAATTATCTTGTCTTTTATTCGCTGATAGAACCGTCAGACAGGGTAATTTCAGTAATTCCGACATATCAGCAGCTGTATTCGATTCCAAAATCGTTTGGTGCAGATGTGCAATTTCTTTATCTAAAACCTGAAAATAAATTTTTGCCAGATATTCAAGAACTCGAAAAACTGGTAACAAAAAATACAAAACTAATTTGCATAAACAACCCCAATAACCCTACAGGCGCATTGATGGACGAAGATATGCTGCAGCAAATCGCAGATATTGCAAGGCCTGTCAACGCTTTTGTATTGTCTGATGAGGTATATCGCGGCTTGAATATTGGCGAAGAAAAGACACCATCTATGGCAGATATTTATGAAAAAGGAATAAGTGTCTGCTCCATGTCGAAAATCTTTTCCCTTGCAGGCCTAAGGCTCGGCTGGATAGCGTGCAAAGACAAAAGTTTTATTAACAGCTGTTTTCAGCACCGCGAATACAATATGATTTCCTGTTCTATACCGGATGAGATGCTGGCCTCTGCTGCTTTAGACAATGCAGAATTGATAACAGAACGCAACAGAAATTTGATAAAACAATGTAATAAAATATTGGCAGCCTGGCTCAATAATGAAGGAAAAGAACATTTTTCCTGTGTAATGCCTCGAGGCGGAACTACAGCATTGATATATTATGACCTTGATATGCCCTCGTACAAATTTTGTGACGCGCTTTCTAAACAACACGGTGTGTTTTTAACCCCCGGCTGCTGTTTTGAGTTGGAAAACTGTTTTAGAGCAGGTTATTGTACAGACAAATCTGCTCTAAAAGAAGGATTGCTAAAAATAAGCAGCTTTAGAGCGCAATTGTAAAATTGTTATAAAGCTGATTTCAATTTGATTTTATTTCCAAACAGCTCTTTTACTTCTTTGTTGTGCCCGGCCAGCACAGAGTCATTACGTGCAGAAGAAGATTGAAGTCCTGCATTATAAAGCTGCTGAACCCTTTTTTGCACTTTAGAGGTTATTTTCCCGCCGCAAAAATGGTGGATTTCATACAGCCTTCTTTTGCTCACACCAAGACGCGTACTGTCATTTTTGAGAGTATTCGGGGTATACATATGTATTGCAGCATTTTCGTACTGACCGTTTTTCAATGCATTGCGTAAAGGTGCACAATCACTGCTTCTAAATGCGTCTTTGCCTCTGTTAAATACATAATCCATCAATGCTTCTTTTTGGTTTACGGAAAGTTTGTCATATGCATCTTGTCCGATTGATTTAACGATAGTATTTTTGGCCTTTGCAAGGTCTTTTGCAAACAACTGATAAATCTCTTTGTTACTGAGCGTTCTGTTTTTATAAAAATTTTTTTCAAAAGACCCGAAGGCATGATGCCCTATGCCCACTGTGGCATTGCCTGCACCGTCATCGTAGAGGCGGTTTCGTTTCTTTTCAATACTTTCCATGTGGTCAATAAAATCACTGCTGATACCAAGGGCCCTTGCCACATCATTTTTGGTGCTGATATTTCTAACCTGTACACGTTCGGGCAATTGAACTTTGTTGCCTGCTTTGAGGTTTGTCAGTTTTGAATTTGTGCTGTAATTTCTTAATTCTCCTTTTGAAAAGCCATAAAGCTTTTCTATCTTCTCAAAAGTATCGCCTGCTTTAACATAATGAACTCCTGCACTTTTATACAATGCAGCGGGAGCAGATACATCTTTGTCAGTAGCTTCTTTATTTGAAAGCGATGGAGCATCTTTCACTATTCCATTGCCAAATACATTAGCTTTTTGGGCGGTTTTAACGACTGTTGTTGGCTTTTCCACAGTTTTAGTCGGAATGACAAGCTTTTCTCCTATTTCAATATGATTATTTTTGATATTGTTTGCTTTAACAATATCAGCCACACTCACACCGTATTTTTTTGCAATCGAATAAAGAGTATCTCCTTTTTTGACAGTATGAGCCGCGCCTGCGTTGGATGCAGATCGCTTGCTGCGTTCAGATGAAACTGTCAGTGAGCCGAATTTCACTTTTATTCCCTTTTTTTTAGCATAGTTTTTGCTTATATTCTGCATAACGGCTTATTTTTTTATAAACTTTAAGGATTAGTTGTCATTTGTAATATTTTTTTACATATTTTAATCATTAAAGCAATTGCAACAATTTTACTTTTAATACAAAATAAACGTCATGAATGAAGATTTCTCCACTAAAGTCGATTTGATGAAAGCACTGGCCATTTTGCTCGTTGTATCGGGCCATCTGGAGTTTTCGCTGCTTGGAATGTTTACGCCGTATTCATTTCAGCTTGCGCTGTTTTTCTTTATTTCGGGGTACTTGTTCAAAGACAAATACTTAAACGATGTGGTGACTTTTATTGAAAGAAGGTTTAAGAGCCTTCTGGTGCCGTATTTCTGGTACAACCTGTTTTATATGGGGGTTACAATACTGATTTTTCACCTTAGCGGAAAATTCTGGGGCAAACCGATTAGTTTAAAAAACTTTTTTATAACCCCGTTTTTGAACGGACATCAGTTTGACTTGTCATGCCCGCTGTGGTTTGTGACACAGCTTTTTATGACAATGATTGCGTTTTTATTTATTTTCAGGGTCTTGAAAGCAGCAAAAGACAACAAATTTTTCCATCTGGCAGTGTTTACGATTCTTGGTGTGAGTGCTATTCCGTTATCAAAAATCATACCCATGGACCCTTTAAATCTTGTTGTAATAAGAACAATGTTCTCGGTGTTTTTTGTTTACCTCGGATATTATTACAGACATCATGTTGAAGATAAAATTGATATATTTAGCGCAAAATGGCTCGGTGCAATAGTAACTTTGCAGTCAGTTTTGTGGCTTTTTAACAGAGACTTTGACCCTGAACATGGCATTGGTTTGAGTTATGTACTTGTCTGGGCAAGATTTGATGACCAGTTGATTGTGCCGATAATCACGGCTCTGACAGGAATTTGGGCATCTTTGTTTGTTGTAAAAATACTTTACCCCTACATGCACAACATAAAATTTGTAAGACTTATGGGTGAAAATTCTTACCACATCATGGCAAACCATCTGCTTGTTATGTATATTATCACGGCAATTTTGCTTCATATAAACGGAATACCAATACAAGAACGCGCAAACCACGATATTTACTGGATTTACAACCCTGTGCAGACAACATATCTTTATTTTGTTCTCACAATGGTAATAACAACTTACACAGGCGTTTTGCAAAAAAATATTTATGCCCTGATGAAGAAAAAGTTTTTTGATAAATAGCCAGAATTATGCTAAAATCTGCTTAAAAGATATAATACGGAGAAAGAATTATGGCAAGAATAGTTAGACCTTCATGGGCAATAAGATGTGTACAATCAAGCTGCAGAGAGCTTTTTGAAGTAGCAATACTCGAAGACGGAAAACAGCAGGAAGTTGTATGCCCGAAATGCGGCGAACACTACCTTTACCCTGTTTTGCCCGATGACGAAACAAATGAATAAGTAAAATCTGACAATGGATTACCCCAGACCAAATACCAATAAAAGGTATTTTCAGTTCAGTGAATACTTAAAAAACAAATTCGGCAAGAAGGTTTATAAAATAACACTTGACGCAGGTTTCAGCTGCCCTAACAGAGACGGAACAATCTCTTCGGGCGGCTGTATATTTTGTGACGACGGGGGAAGTTTTTCGCGCGCGCATTCTAATGCACTTTCTATAGAAAAACAGGTGGAACAGGGAATACACAATCTTTCTACACGTTTTAAAGCTCAAAAGTTTATGTCATATTTTCAGGCCTATTCAAACACTTACAAACCTGTTGACGAATTAAAAAAAATCTATGATGCATCCCTTTGCAGCAGCGACGTTGTGGGGATTTCAATAGGTACCCGCCCTGACTGTGTTGACGAACAAAAACTGGATTTGATTGCATCTTACACAGAAAAATATGAAACATGGATTGAATACGGGCTGCAATCAATGCACGACAAAACCTTGAAATTTATTAAACGTGGACATGATTACCAAACATTTGTCAAAGCGTTTGAACAAACAAAAAAACGCAACATTAAAACAGGGGTGCACGTAATACTCGGCTTGCCGGGCGAAACAAAAGAAGACATGCTCTCTACAGTAAGCGCACTTGCAAAACTAGGTGTTGACGGGGTCAAGTTTCACTGCCTGTGCATTTTTCCAAACACAAAACTCTACGACATGTATGAACAGGGAAAAATCAAGCTGCTCGAAGAAGACGAATACATTGACATTGCCTGTGATTGCCTTGAGCTTTTGCCGCCCGATACCACCATCCACAGGCTCGGAGGCAACGGTTTGCAAGCAATAAAAGTTGCGCCAAAATGGCTTAACAAAAAATTTGAAATCTTAAACACAATCGACGACGTGCTTGAAAAGAGAAATTCTTATCAGGGAATACATTATAAATAAAGGTTTTTTGCCAGATCTTTATCTCGATATAAAGATTAGATAAAGAAATCCGAATTTGATAAAAATTTGCTTTATAATGTGTACAACGATAAGAAATTACATGGAGACATTGAAATGCACGCAGATTCTATTAAATATTTTTTAACTCAACTCGAAACAGCAGACAACAAAAGCAAAGCAGAAATTGAAAACATGCTTGTTAACGTAGGTTCTGCAGCAGTTCCTGTTCTTGTTGAACAATTGCAAACTGTAAAAGGTGCAGTAAGAGGCGTTGTTGCAATGAGCTTAATCAGAATCGGCGAACCTTCTGTTGATTGCCTCAAAAAAGTTGCTCAAAACAACAAAGACTTTGAATGGGTTGCAAAATATTTAATTTCCGAAATCAAAGGCGAAATCGCTGCGTAGTATTTCATTTTATATAGTCGGAACAATTTAAAATTTATAAAAAAGAGCTGTATTAAATACAGTTCTTTTTTTAATCTTAACCCCGTAAATTAACACATTGGAGCTAGCAAAAAAATTTATGTTTATGGTTTAAATTAAATGGAGCAGCAAGCAAATATATAAAATATTGAGGAATGTAATACATGGTACCATATTCCTTGACTTTCAATTTATCAGCCTATTAATATATTATATAAAGGAATTAGTGAGGTCACATGAAAAGTTCAACATTATACAGATCAAATCTTTCCAAAGAAAAGATGGTTCTGCTTGAAGAATTGAGAGCAAAATCAAACTCTCATACGTCTAACGAAGCAAGAACTCCCGATGTTTACATCAGACCTGCCAAAGAAAAAGAGCTTGATGTTCTGTGGCAAAATTTTAAAGTAAACCAAAAAGAAGACAAATCTCCTGGCGTTTACTTAATTACAGGTTTTATTGCAGGTGCTCTGGCAATGTTTTTGATGACAGCATTATTGAGCTTCAGCTCTAATGCTATCAACGAAAGAAACAATCCTGACTCACCCAAGCTGGTAAAAAAAGTTAAACCTGCAAAGGCTAAATTGTCTATCATTCCTGCTGATCAGATAGCAGAAGAAGCAAAACCGGCTGCACAGGAAACTTATACAGTTAAATCCGGTGATACTTTAGAAGGAATTATTATTAGATTCTACGGAAAATATGATACTTCCAAAATTTCTAAAATCATGCAGGCTAACAATATGGCAAACCCCAACCAGTTGTCAATCGGACAGTCTCTTGTTATTCCGATGGATTAACGGATTGGAAAAAAAATACAAAAAAACCGCCTACGAAAGTAAGCGGTTTTTTTTTGAAAAAATTTTTTTAATTGATTTTAACGTCTTTTCCACGCAACCATTCGCATGCCCTCTGCCGTAGGCTGGGCAGTTGTATAGATATTAAAGTCGTGCAAAGGTTTTGCGTAGCGCTGCAAAAACTCGATGTTTTTGATTTTTTCTACGCAGGTATCATAGCCAAACTCATCTTTGATGAGGTCGGCAAAAAATCTTGCATCCTCGTTTAGAGATACATCCCTTAAATTTTTGACGATATCCATATATTCTCATTTTATACTTTTGTATGAGAAAATACTTCAAAAGTTATAAAACTTATATAAAATTGATACAATCCTTAACATGAAAATTAGTATTTTTTGTTCACCAAAGCACTGTGAGCAAGGTTTTCGAACTCATCATCCAGTTTTGTAAGATCAATTTCTTCTTTGTATCTTTTGTGAAGCGCAAGTGAAATAAGATAGTCCGCAAAATGCGGGTTTTTAGGCAAAAATGACCCGTGAAGATACGTACCAAAGACGTTTTTGTACCTTGCACCTTCTGTTTTGTCCTTGCCGTTGTTGCCATGGCCTGTGTCTACAATTGCAATGGGACGGGTTTCGTTTTTAAGATATGTTAAGCCGCTGTGGTTTTCAAACCCCACAAGAGTGTCCGGTGTTATAAAATCACTCTTTGCGGTAACATTGCCGATAAATCTTTTGTCACCTGCTTCTGTGTAAGCATCAAGAAGGCTTATGCCCAGAAGTTTTTCTGCATTATGAGGTTGATAATAATGGCCGAGAAGCTGATATCCCCCGCATATAGCGAGAAACACCGCGTTTTCATCCGCTGCATCTTGCAGCGAAGCTTTGTGTTTTTGAAGCTCCTTTGACACAGCTATCTGCTGCTGGTCCTGACCTCCGCCCATAAAATAAAAATCATATTTTTTGATATCTATCGTATCCCCAATGCCGATTGAATCGATATTTACATCAATACCTCGCCATTCGCAGCGGTTTTTTACAGTCAAAACATTGCCCCAATCTCCGTATATATTGAGCAATTTAGGGTAAAGATGAGCAATATTGATTGTATAATTTTTACTATCCATGATTTCATTATTGCAAAAAAATAACTTTTTTAACATTTTTGCCCCACAGATAGTGATTAATTATAATTTATATTATGAAAAAGTCGTTAAAATTACTTATATTGCTTGTTTTGTGTTTAGCTGTCATCAATAATCAGGAAGCACAGGCCTATATTAACCCGGGATCCGGAAGTTATATTTTTCAAACAATAATTGGCGGGATACTCGGCATATTTTATTTGTTCAAAAAGATGTTTTTGGCAGTTATTGGTATTTTTAAACCAAACAAAAAACATATGCGAGATGATACCCAATCAGATGACTAGTCAAACAATATATTACCTTTATCCACTGCTATTATGCACATTGCCGGTGCATGCTATATTTGCACAGAATATGAAAGAAGTTGAATCAAAAAATTATGTGCATTCTCTTTTGATTGTTTGCGCCATTACAATTGCAGGTATTATTGGAGTTAACAAACTTGTGCACAACATGTTTTTGGCTGAGTTGATATTTTGTACGGTATTTTTCCTGCTGCTTTATTGCAACAATATTTATTTATATTGTGTGAGCAGATTTTTATGGAAAGAAAAAAACACCTATATCCCTTTTAAGATTTTATATCTTATTTTTAGCATTGCAGCAGGTCTTGGAGTTTATTACATTTTTCACACTGTAAATCTTTTGATTTTATCTAAGGTTCTGTTTTATTTTTCCGCTTTTGTAATAATTACAATGCTTGCAAACAATTTAAACAACACAAAAACTTCGGTAGAAATATCATTGCCGGAGAACTTGATTGAGAGCACAAAAGACAAAAACTTGCCTGATATTTATCACATAGTGCTTGACTGCCACATTGGTTTTGACAAAGAAGGTTACAAAGACTCTTATTTTTTTGAAGAGCTGGAAAAACAAGGATTTTGTAACATAACAAAATTTAAGAGCAACTACAACCTCACCCACCTTTCCATGCCATCCATACTGAACATGGAACACATACCTGTGCTTTTGAACAAAGACAAGACAGATTTTTACCCTGAGTCGGTTACGTTTTCTTATTATGGCAACAACAAACTATGGAAAATACTTGAACAATTAAACTATGAGATAAACCTGACCGTAAACCCGATGTTTAACAAAATAGTGCAGAATTCTCAAATCAAAACAAATAACTATTTTTTGAAAGGCATAAATGCTAATTTAAGATTGTTGTGTTTTTCTTCTTTCTTTTCATTTTTGTTAATACCACTAAAAAAATCATTTAAAATTTTTGAAGACCAATTTGAGTTGTACAAATCATTTTGCGAAAACAATAAAAATAATACCGAAAGAATATACAATTTTATGCATATTTTGGCTCCTCACGGCCCTTTGCTTTTTGATGAAAACGGGCAAAAATTTTCCAGAAAGCAAAGCAATGATTTCAAAAATTATTACAGCTTCTTAAAATACACCGATAAAAAAGTGTTGGAGTTGATTGATACAATAAAACAAAACATGAAGCCAAATTCCGTTATTATCATACACGGTGACCACGGCTTACAAAAGACTCTGGATTCTCGTTTTAAAACATTATGCAGCATTTACTATCCGGACAAAGACTATAACAAATTCCCCGCAAAACTTACGGGTGTTAATTTGTTTCGCTGTGTATTAAACAAATTTTTTGGCACAAAAATGGAATATAAACCTGACTTATATTTTGCAACAGATATAATATCAAAAAATATCATCCACGAAATTGATATCAATAAGACACAACAACAAAATTCAGACTTCAACCCTTGTGACTACAAAAAAATATATGATGTATTATGTAAAAAATACAAAAACAAAAAGGTGGTATTGTATGGAGCCGGGAAATTTTTTGAGTTTATAAAAGACAATTTTGACCTGTCAAAATTTAATATAATTGCGGTTTCAGATTTAAAATTCAATGAATTTGATTCTCCAAAACACCTTGAAAACATAGGATTCAACGTTATTGCCCCGCACAAAATACACACCCTTAAACCTGATATCGTAATTATTTGTACAGAAAAACTTATCCCGATAATGAAGTATTTTAAAGAAGAGCTTTTCAAAAATACGGGCAAAAGGTTTAAGTACACATCTTTTGTAAACAGCAGCAAAGCGTATAAAGAGCTGCAAAAAATTGAATGGGCAAAAGTATTATTTCCTTGACGCAAAACCCTTAAAGTCGTAATATGAGTATACGCAAGGGTGAGTGGCACTCTGCCGAGCGAAACGATTGAGTATCGTTTTGCGAGAGGTAGGTAGCGCAAGCGCTGCCACTGCTCGATAATTGATAACTGAATACTTTAATGGGTGAGTGGCGCAGTGGTAGCGCAGTTGACTCTTAATCAATTGGTCGTGGGTTCGAATCCCACCTCACCCAAAACTTAATAAAACACCGCATTGTTCGAACCCACTGGGGGCTAATCTGAAATCGCAGCGTGACCGCCGCTCAGTCCCACCTCACCCAAAACTTAAACTAAATTAGAAAAATTGGTTGAATAATCAACTCCATATTCGGTTGCATTTTTTTGCCATAATTTATGATATATTTTAGTACCTCTTTCTGTGTTAAAAAAAGCATTAGCTTTTTCCATTATTTTTAATATAATTGATTCATTTTCTTGCATTAATTCTTTACTTGGACTGCCATATTTGTTCACATGATTAATTACTCTATTACTAAAGTCTTTATAATGGTTATAGCCTTCTTTATTTAATAATTTTGCTAAATAATTCCAATAATCAGTTCCGTGCTTGGTAAAAGCTTCTTGTTTTGTTTTATTTCCCAGCCAGGTTATTGAATTAAATTCACCTTTGCTATTATATGCGGTCATTTTCTTTAAATTACAACCAATCATAACGGCATAGTCAGAAGGATAGGTAAATCCATCACCGCAGACAATGGTGTAGTATGTCCTTTACCCCAAATATCTGGGTGGCCGTGAATAAATTCAATTGTTTCATCCGCTTTTATATCAGTTGCAAAATTAGCATGTCTGTTTTTAAAGGTTTTAGATTGTAATAAATTTATACTTGTTTTATTTCCATTAATTTCTTCCAAAACAACATTTTTATCTACAAAAAGTCCTCTTTCAAAAGGTTTTTCTGCGTGTAAGGCTTTTTGTATTCTATTTTTAGCATATTTTTGTGCAGCTTGTTGATTGCCAAACACTATATTGCCATTTGAATTGATGTACCCCAGTTCTTTTGTGTTTATTTTTCCTTGTAAAGGTTTTGTTTCCAATACACTGGTTTTACCGGCAGATTTTACCCAACTAGCGGCTCTTTGCGCTAAAGTCATGCCAATTTTTTCTAATCCCATAAAAATACCTTAAATAACCTAACCTTATTAATATAAAGTATTTTTCTTTCTAAAAATTGCCACAAATATAAATAATTAATATATTGAAATATCTGGCGAAAATTTGTATTATGATTATACCAAATGAAAAAAAACACATGCACTACCTTATACCTTGTAATATTTTGTATAATAGCTTTAATTCTGCGAGCCTATCATATAACAGACAAAACATTGTGGGTTGACGAACTTTATGTTTTCAACCTTGCAAACCAATCAAGCGTTTTGACAACCATCTCTCAAACGCTCACAACAGACCTGCATGCACCTGTGTTTTTTGTGCTGGTACATTACTGGATTAAATTGTTCGGCACACAAGACAGCCTATTACTGGTTTTACCGGTTATGTTTTCCTGGCTCATGATTGCAACAGGATGGTTTGTCTGCAAAAAACTTTTCAACACCTCTGCTGCAGTCATTTATACTTTGCTTGCCACATTTAATTGCCTTGAGATTTATTATGCAAAAGAATTAAAATTTTACTCTCTTTTGCCATTGCTAGGGCTTTTGAGTTTTTATTTCTTTTCCAAAATAACAGAAGTGGATACCTCAAAAAACTTTTGCAAAAAAGATGCACTCTGGCTGGCACTGATAAATCTTTTGATTATTTATACCTTCAACATAGGTATAATATTTGTGTTTATCCAATTCTTGACCGGTTTGTGCTTTGTCTTATACAAAAACAAAAATGCGGTCAAAAAATTTGTCATATCATTTTTATGCACATTTGTGTTATATCTGCCTTACTTTTACTTTCAGATAAATACCCTAAAAAACAGCAAAAGCGGCATATGCACAATCACTGACCTGTTTTATTTTGATTTCAGCTTTATTCAAATTCTTTTTCAAAACTTCTTTACACCCATTTTGGATAATCTTGGCAACAATCAAATAAATTACAATATATTTTCCACTATCCAGAGCCTTAATATAGCTGGATTTTTATTCTTTATTCTTATTCCTCTGGCAATCTCTGTTTTTGGAATATACAAGGCAATTGCTTCCAAAAACACAAAGAACCTTCTGCTTATAATCTGGAGCTTTGTATCAATTCTTGTTATGTGCATACTTGCACAGCTTGATATTGTACCTGTTTTGACAAGATATGTGATAATTTTTCATGCAATATTGATAATGTCTGTGAGTTATGGCCTGTCATTAATTAAAAACAAAAAAGCCCTGTTTTTCACGACCTGCCTGATTGCTTTGCCATTTATAACAACACTTGTATCTTCTCATTCACCAGCACTGGGTCGAAGCTCTGCCCACTCTGACGCTGCGGCTGTACTCAAAAACGCAGCACATATAAAAAACACTGATTTTGTCTTGATGCCTTATATGGGACAATTTCTTTACAAATATTTGCCTGATGCAAAATACATTGATTTCCAAATTGACGAAATACTTTTTAAAGACAATGCTCAATTCACCGGAAAAAATTTTATAAACACAAACAATCTTAACGATTTTGCAAGGACAAAACAGCCTTCGGCGGTGGTTGAAGAGTATTTGAACGAATACCTGTCATTAATGAAAAAAGGTGACAGATTGTTTTTTGTGCAGTCCTACCTTGCTTATGTCATAAGAGATGACATATATATTGAAGTAGTTAACAACATCGATTTGGATGCAAAAAATCTGAATAAAACACAAAAAGCAGTAAGGTTCAGAATTCTGTACACAAAAATGCAGTCTGATATTTTAGCGGTTTTAAGAAAAAATTTAAAATTAACCCGTATCTACAACGCACAGAGTATGGATTTAAAAATCTATGAGTTTGAAAAGTTTTAAAAATTCTTGTAAATTTTTTTAATAACAACAGTAATAATATAGCAATTTTTCATATTCAGCGGTTTTATAGCCTCATATGAAAATTCTCCCCGTAATTCATAACAACAGTTTGAATTTGCTATGCGCAAAAAAATATCTCGCTTCTACAATAAACTCCAAAAGCGATGATGGCTCAATGCGCCCAAAATCAGCCTACACCTATCGTCCGGCCAGTTTTAAAGGGCTGGATACAATCGCGTTTATAGGTGATTTAAAAAACCTGGACAACTTGCATTGCCCGCTTTGCGGTACAAAAATGTTTTCCAAAAAAGAATCTGCTGCGGCTATGGAAGAAGCCAAAACAGTAAAAACACCGGAAGACCTGTGCAAGTATCTTGAAAAATACAACGAGCATATAAATCCGGAGTTTAAATCGATTTTAAAAGATGCAAAACTCAAATTCTACAAAAATACATTTCCGGATATAGACAGTTTTTTGGAAAGTTTAAGAAAAGATTATTACAAAAAAACCAATCATACGATAGAAAAAACCTTTGAAACTATCGACAATTTTATCAATGATGAAAGCCTGAACACTCATGACAAAGACCTGCTTTTAAAATGCAGAAAAGATTTTTTTGAAGCAGCACAAAACAAATCGCACAAATTTATTTTAAAAAGATTGACCGATATATTAAGAGAAACTGCTGCATTTTTACAGTCTAAAGAAAAACACCATATCTATACTCAAATACTAAAACCGCTCAGAATGTCTGCAAAAGCTGAATTCCTATTCGACAGCAGAGAATTGAACAATAATGACAACAGACAAATGGCATTTTTGCGCAACATGTTTTATTACTCCAACTCGGATATTCATAAAGTCAACAACAAAATGGAAGCCCAAAACGACAGCATATTAAACATGATGCTGAGTTGTGAAAACTGCGCTATCGAAAAAAACAATATTTTCCGTCTGAATGACCACGCATCAAGGCTTTATTTTTACAATCATATTTCAGAATTGTCACAACATGCACTAAACGGACGCATAGAAAGCAACAAAGCCTATCCGCTAAAACTTATTGCACTGGTCAGAGAGCTGTCTTTTAATAAAATAAACCCTGATTATAATGCTGAACCTATCAAAAAACTGTCCGAAACAACAGGTGTTATCAACAATAAAGATTGCGACTTTGAGCTTGTCTCTTATAAAGATATGCCCTGCATAACTTGCGGGCAAACCACTATCACGCACGAACAAAAATGTGATATTTACGAAAAAATCAAAAATACAACTACTCCCTATGAGCTGGCAGAAATAATAAACGAAAACATTGACCTGGTAAAAAGAAAATATCTGGAAGTGGCGGATGAAATAAGTTTTGAAATAGCCAAAAAACCCTCCATCAAAGACGATGAGCTGCTGCAAAACCTTCGCAAATACAAAAAGCAAAAAAATGAACAACTCTTGAGCGGTTTCATAAACTACGGCCACGCTGCAATAAAAAAATACAACCTCCACAAAAAAGACAAAGAGCGTATGATTGCATATTTGAAAGCAGTCAAAGAGTTAAAAGACGACTTAAAAGAAGATTCACCGTTTGATTATGAAACTTATTACAAGGCATTAAAAGACACTGTCGGCAAAATGGATACACCTCACGAAAAAGAAATGTTTAAGGAATTAAAATTGCCTGCCAGAACTGCTTTTTTATCCCATCTTCTACTTTTCCCCAAAAAAGAAACCACTGAAAAAGTAGGTACAGCACTGAAAGTAATGGCACAGGACCTGTTTAAAAACTCTGTGGCGACCACGGCAAACCTTAATAAAATGGCAGACCCTCATGACAAAGCCTACAGGCGCAACAAACCCTCTGACAAAGTTGTTATGTGCAGAAGCTGCCAGAATGAACTTAACGGAAAACCAATGAGCCTATGGGCTGACGCCTATCCTGAAATAAAAGAAAACATGTCAAAAAACCTAAGAAAAGCAGACGAAATTATTAGAAAAAACAACATAAAAGGTTACGACCTTTATGCATATGAAGTTGTACAAAACATAAGAAGGCTCTCCGAAGGCCAGATTGATATTTCTTTAAACTCCATATAGCTACTGTTGTTTGTGAGAAAACAAAGGAACCACCGGCTGTTTTATATACTCATAAGGCTGTGGATTGTCCTCAAACAGCTCAATGTTGTTTTTGTTTAAAAATTGTTTGTAATTGTCAAACAAAGCTGGATAAGCACGGTTAAGAGCATCAACATCTGCCATTTCATAATATTCTTGAATAGTTTTTTTGTCATCCAGCTGGGTATAATGTGGAATTTTAAGAAAATTGCACATTTCTGTTGCTCTGGAATCATGATTACAACAAAGAGCAACAGCGCCAGAGTTCAAGGCCAGTATTGAGCCGTGGAGCCTGTATCCAAACACAAAATCAAACTGTGATACAAAATTTTTCCAGCTTTCAATATCCGCAAAAACATGGAATTTATCTTCGCACAATTTTTCTTCATCTTTTCTTTGCAAAGGAGCGGTGAAATCCTCAAGCGTAAGCCTTGCAATAATGTCTCTTTCGTTAAAATCCTGCAATACCGTATGATAATTGTTTAAGCTCCTTGTAAAGTTTTTGCTGGACTGCATGATGTTTAACTCACCAAAAGGTTTTTTATGCACAATCCTGTCTCTGCCGTTTTCAAAATAAGATGGACAGCCGATGACTTCCGTGTTTGATATACCGAGTTTTGACATTACCTCCTGAGTAAACTCACCTCTCAGACCTATGAGCTCACAATATTCAGACAATTTACGCAAAAATTCTACAAGCTCAGGGTTCAATTTTTTGTAGAACTCTTTGTCAAACCCGCTAAAACAGTTGGCACCCAGGCCCGCTACTATAACTTTTTTATTAAGCCGTTTTAAAAAATTTATGATATTTGTATATGGCAAGGTCAAAGAATACGACTCAAAAAGTCTTATCTGATCCTGCAATATAAAAAACACATGCGTACATTCGTTATTTATGATTTCTATATCTTTATCACTTTTAGAAAAATCATACGTATAAATATTTTGGATATGAGGTATGTCACAAATTCCACCCAACACAGCTTTCATCAATCCATAAGTGATGTAGGAGTTTCCGGTATTCCCGCCAAGCGGAGTGAGAATATCTTCTACAGTTTTGTAAGAAAATTCTTTTAAATGTATATTGCTGTTGATAAAAAAAGGCTTTACCTTTGACACAGTAATCTCCTTCAACTTTTATTTTTTAAAATTATACATTAAAAAACAGGCCTTGAATAATCAAAGCCTGTTTTAAATTTATAACCTTAGAAAACTAAGCAGTAGCGCCTGATTTTTCTATGATTTCTTTTTCTACGTTAGCAGGAACCTGTTCGTATTTAGCAAATTCCATAGAGAATGTACCACGTCCTTGAGTTTTTGAACGGATGTCTGTAGCATAACCGAACATTTCAGCAAGCGGAACCATTGCTCTGATTTTTTGGATTCCTGTACCTTCGATAATTTCCATACCTTCGATACGGCCTCTTCTTGAAGCGATGTCGCCTACGAT
>ENA-ORUW01000361-ORUW01000361.1-human-gut-metagenome-genome-assembly--contig:-NODE-361-length-49594-cov-5.990815_pt1 | contig 49594 bp, 49 predicted proteins | sample MGYA00242088_ERZ509227 | MGnify/ENA primary metagenome ERZ509227 (study PRJEB26280, sample SAMEA2338816) | human gut metagenome | biome: human gut; feature: human-associated habitat; material: faeces... | reverse complement strand
TAACTCCTAAAATAGATAGTATTCTTAGTATTTCAATATTTGTATTTCGTATTTTCCCCATATTTTTTTCTCTACATTTTTGATATTTTTTTATAATTATAACATAAATTATTTTGTTTATAAATAATTTATATGAATTTTATTTTAAATACAATTATTTTTATATAATTTTAAAATGCCGATAGCTTAAGCTACCGGCATAAAAAATCTTTGTTTTTTTATTACGCACTGTTTGAATCCGAAAATCTTTTAAAAGTATTATCTATTGTATTTGCTGATGCTGAATCTACCTTGTCCTTATTAGTGAGACTGTTAAATTCAGCGTTAATAATATCATTATTTATTTCTGATAAAATTTCTTTAGCCATTTTTTCATCTATAATTCCGTTATCAACAGAAAAATACAATGCTTTACCGACACTTATATCATTAACCGTTGGTGCTGTATTATATATTTCCAATGAATTTTTTATAACGCTTTCATTTCGGTATTGCGTAAGGTCTGAATTATTAAATTCAGAGCTAAACATTTTAGAGTCTGCAATATCATCACCCTTATATTCGCTGCTTGCATTATTAAGTGAAAGTTCCAATTCGGATGATTGATATGTTGTTTGAATTTCACCATTCCTATTTTTCTTAAAATGATACGTATTTTCTTTATCGGCATCAGCAGTGTATTTATAATTTTTGTGATTAGTATATTTATGCTTTAATCCTCTGTATGGCTGTTCTCCTCTAAGTATAAAAATGCATTCATCATCTTTCATACGCCTTAATTCGTCAGGAGTAGCAAGTTCTCTACCTTGATATTTATAACTCAAATTGCTGCTTCCTCTGCCGCCTTTTGACGTTGAATGGTCTCTTACTATAATAGTTTTTTTACCAAGCATTTTTGACACATATTCAAGCGTATCAAGTTCAGGACATCCTAAGAATAAGAATGAATCGCAGTTACCCATAATTGACCCCCAATCGTCTTTATATATATTTTTAATCTGTGCAAGATTTTGTAAAATAACCGTACTGCTTATTTCATATTTACGCATTGTAGCAAGCTTTTTTGTAAAGTCAGGAATTTGCCCGATGTTCGCAAATTCGTCTAATAGGAAACGCACATGATAAGGGAGATGTAATCCGCATATGGTAACCTTACACCCATTTTTAATGGCTTTCATTTTTTCTTTTGCAAAATCTGCACTAAGGTACTTACCGATAATATCTTCGGGGTCGTTTGAGCTTTCTCCCGGCACTTTAATATAGTAATATTTGCCTTTTTTTACGCAGTGTGCTTTTTCTTTTGCTCTTATGCAAAACCTTTCAGCTGAAATCTTTATTTGTGTTGTCTTATCATTCGTCACTTCGTTTTCGTATTCATTTTCCTCTTTAAAATCCTCATCTATCTGGTGCTGCTGCATAAAATTATTGTTTTCTATTGCTTCATTAAATGCATTATTTAACTCATCTTCATTATCATATTTCGCCTCATTCACATATGCCGAATGTTCAACATTTTCATCAAGAATTTTTTCGATATCAGTTTCATTTTTTACATTGTTTTTGGTATTTTGTTTTGGGATATCGTAAGATTTTTTTAGAAGAGATAGCTTTCTTTTAGATTTCTTTTTTATATCAGACTCTTTTTGAATTTCTTTAGAAAAATCAACTTCGATTTCTTTTAAATTACTTTCATCTTCAAATTCTTCATTTTCCTGCGTATGTGGAATTTCAAATATTTTGATAATTTCTCCATTACTGTCAATAACAATATAGTTTCCTCGACATTCATTCTCCGCATGATAATATAGTGATTGGAACAACTGGGTGTAAAGCATGGCAGCAAGGAAATTAAAGGACTCATGTTCCTGTGGAATTATAACAAATAAAGCTGATTTTTCGTCTCCAAGCTTGTTAAACTCAATCTCATCATGTGATAACAAGTCTGCAACATCTTTTGAGTCAAGTGTTGAAAGTCTTGCCATAGCAGAAATAAGTATACTCTTTAATGTTTTACCGGCACCCATTTTAAATTTTGTGTATTGCTTATCACAAATATCTGTACCTACCTTTTCGTATTGTTCAACCACATCATCTTTTTCATTTTCTGATGGAGTTCCGAGATGAAACTTGTTATGTCTGTCAAACCACCAGCCTTGTTCTTTAACTGCTGCAAAATATTTATCAGTTAAATTCATGTCATCTGATGAACTGCTTTCATTAATTTGGCAATTATCCATTAAAAAGAGTATCGAACTTAAGGTAAGCGGCAGATGTAGTTCTTTTCCGTGTTTCCATACAAGAAATATAAAGGCTTGGAGCATAAGCTTTTGTGCTTTTTCCCAAAAATCGTCTCCGCCTTTTTTGTTCGGGTCTGTTGTGTTTGCAAGAATACAATCTACAAGCAGTATTACATCTATTTCAGAATGAATATAGTTCATTGGATTGTATCTGTCGGATTTTTTCATATCAACAAGATTAAACACTTTAATTTTAAAACCCGCATCTTCAAGCAGCGTTCCCATATCAGCAAGAAGTTCTCCGGAAGGGTCCGTACAAACAAAATTACAGTTAAGCGGCATTTCACATAAGTTTGGCTTTACAAAAAACCTTGATTTACCGGCTCCCGAACCACCGATTACAAGAACATTATTGTTTCGCCTTGTCTGTCTTGTGTCCATTGATATGTAAATATTCTGTGTGATAATCATGTTTTTCTGTCCGTCATGAACAGGTTCGTTTTTAGGGTCCGAATAACGCTTATCCCATTTATTCGGCAACTCTTCATCTTTAATCCATTTAGCGGAGCCATTTACATCCTTTTTCTCATGTTCATCTTTTTTATTAATTGTCCATATATAAGCGACAATTAGCAAAAATACAAGAGAAAATATTATAATGCCGCTCCAACCTGACGCGTTAGGTATGATGAACGCAAAAGGGTCTTGTGTAAGATTTTCTACCGTAATATCAAAAACTTCCCCTATGTTCTTTCTTGGATACAGTTCGGTGTATCCTGTAAATTGAATAATAAAGTGGCATACTAAAAAATAGAGTATTAAGCCTATTATATAAGAAAGCTTTATACCGCTTTTTTTAGCGCCTGATGTTGTGCTATTTGACATATTTTTTCTCTCCTTTCCAAAGGAAATATGACGGAGAGAAAGACAAATTTTGTATAATAAAATAACAGCCAAAATGCGTAAATTACACACTTCGGCTGTTATATACATAAAATCTTAAATTATTATTCCCATATCCATGTATGATTACCTCCTACAGCATCACACTCATAACCGTATTCATCATATTCTTCCCTTGTAATCCCACAGTATGAACATTTTTCTTCTTTGCTTTCTCCTGATGAATTACTTGAATTGTTTCCCGAATCGTCTGTGTCGCCTGAATTATCCGGTTCCTGCGTTTCAGGCTCTTCCTGCGAATTTTCCCATTCGTGATTAACCATCGAATATACAGGGTCGTACCACGCTATAAATCCCTCAATGTTTACTTCTTCATCAAATGTGTTATTGTATGTATATTTATGATTGCTCATTGAGTACACCTGCGCACACACTGTTGTGTCGTCCGCTGAACCAAACGAACCTAATTTTTCTATTTTATTTTCTGCAGTAATATAGTTATTTCCATAAGCGTCACCTTCAATTACCGTAAATTCTGTCGCACATTTTTCGTCCCAGTCATACATCACATTAAGGACTATTCCCATGCGATAAGTTTTATCGTTTTCATCCCCTGTTGAGGTAATCATAATATATCCCGGCTTAATACCTCCGTTATCTATAGGTTCGTTATCTTTATCTGTTCCTGCGTCAGTATTATAAACTTCTTCGTATTTATGCCAAAATCCCTTATTGTCAGCTTCTTCAATCATTTGTCCAATATCATTATAATATTGATTTATATAGCTCATGTCTGTGTTATCCGAAAGTCCTGCGTTTGATATAACGTATTTTACAAACCATTTACTCCAATCTGTTGTAATCGAAGAATAAGATGTTCCCGGAAACAGCGTATTCATGTTTACCGCTTCCCCTGCATACGTTCTTGCAAACATTAAAAGTGCTGTATTTGTAATTTTACCCCAGTCTTCGTCTTCTGACGCTTTAAGATATTCAAAATCCCACATTACATACTCGTAGTACATGTCTGTTGCAGCCTTTGAAATTGCATTTGTTATATCTGCATTATCAGTATCAATTCCTCTTACGTCTGACGCAAACTTTAAAGCCTGTGAAATCATTGAATCAACTGACATTTCTATATTTGTCGTATAATTATTTTCATCAAGCAAAGAAATAACATATTTTATCTGTGCAAGTCTTGATGATTTAAGAGAGTCAGCATTAACCATAACGCCTAACGAATCGTCACTGTCCTCTGTGTCCTCAACATCACTGTCTTCATCTTCAAATTCCATATTAAAAGGGTCTCCCCAGTTATTATCTTCGCATATCTTTTCTATAGCGTCAGCTTCCTCTTCATCAAACGCTAATAATCCCACATTCCCATTATCGTTTTCATAATAGCAGTTAAGGTCTGACTCATATTTCATCAATGACATTATTCCGAGTATGTCTGCTGTAGACATTGATGGTTTTTCTGCATGTATCATATCGTAAATATCTTTAGTTGAAGCTGCAGATTGTTTTTGTCCTTCTTCATACGACACGCCTGCAACAGCCGAAGTCAATCCACCTGTAATTTGTACTGCAAACATAGGAATAAAAATTTCAAGAAGTCCGGCTAAAAGTATGGGGATGGATACTATCGCAGCAAAACCTATACAGACTTTTACGATAATTTTTTTCATAAAGGTGAATGGCGTGGTAATAAAAGTTGCAGTTTTCTTAAACGTAGCAACCGGATGAAAATGTTTAGCTACTTTATTAAATACACTTCTACCTTTCCCCATAATTTTTGCTGTTTGAGAATTCTGCCACTTGATTGTCTTTTTTTGTCTCCATACACTGTATTTATTTAATGTTTTATCAACTGCTGCATGTTTATTTCTAAAATTTGCGACTCTCTTGTTTCTCCATTCCCTTCCTTTGCTACCAACAGCTCTTACTCCATTTTTTGCTGCATTATTTATAGTAGCAGTTGCTTGATGCCCAGTTTTATAAACTTTATTCTTTACCGCTCTGCTCACATCCTTTTTTGCATTTTGAACTCTTGTTAATGCGCCCTTATGTCCATAATACCGTTCGTATGTTTTTTGTCGGGAAAGATGCTTATTAGTTTGTAATTCAAATTTTTTTTGCGAATATAAAGTATTTTTTCCTTTTGATACCTTACTTTCATAATGAACTTTTTGTCTTTGATATTTAGCTTCCTTTTTTTCATAGAAAGCTCGACGCTTATTTATACGCGAATTAAATATCATAATTGGAGCTTTTACTACTCTTCTGACAATGCTTCCCATCTTTTTTGTGGTAATCATTCCCTGATATAAATCCAAATCTCTTATTTGTTCACCGGCTTCACGCATAAATACTCTGCGTTTTCGTCTTGTTGTTGCTTTATTTAATTTATTTGCTTCAAAAACAGATTTATTTTGTGCAATATCTTGTATAACTCTCATTTCGTGTTCTGAAAGAGAAACTGTTTTTCCGTATTTTCCTTTAAATGCAAAATTTCCTTTTTTATCATCAGTAAGCCTTTTTCTGATTTCAGTACTATTCATATGCTGTAATCCAAGCTGCGCAAGCATTGTGTTGCTTTTAATGTAAGCGTCTATATTTTGGGCGTTTTGCGCAATTATTCTTTGCTTGCTTTCTCTTGCAGCTATAAATTTTTCCATATAATTTTTACCCGAAATTACACCATCTTTTGTATTTACACTGATTTTATTTAAATTAATTTTAATTTTATCTTTATTGTTATTAACAATCGTTATCTGCCCGCTTGCAAAATCGTTTTTAATTGATTTTCCATATTCAATGTGATGAAGCTTTCCTTTGTCTGAAAGCTTTAAAACTGCGCCTCCGGGACCTGTCTTTGGCTCGCTGTATATATATTTTTCATATTCCGTACCTTTTAAAACTTTAATAAGAGTCTCTTCGTTTAAAAGAGCTTCTCTCATGTTTTTATTAAAGGTATTTGCACTGATATTGTCAGATTTCAAAACTTCTTTAAATCCATTTTTCTTTAATTCCTGATTTAATGCTGAATAATCATAATGAACATTTTTGCTCTGATAAACCAATGCTGCAGACATAGATGCGGTTGGGGCAGCTATAATACGATACATCCGGTTTAATTTTTCATAACCTGAATACGCATCTGTACCCATAAATAATGATAATGTTGTATCTTTCAGTGACAGAGATGTATTGTAATCCGAATGACTTTTCCCTTTTATATTAGGATTGTTTTGTACATTTACTGCATAATCATTAATGCTCGGTTCAACATATTCATTATTATTTGCATTATAATTATTTCTATTAAAATTTGCACTACTGTTATTGTTTTTATCAACTTTATTTTCATTACCATTATTATTACCGCTGATATGCTTTGATGATTTTGTATTATAAAATTCTGAAATATTAAACGGATTACCATATTTATTTTGCGGCGTTTTTTGTTCTTGAACACTGCCTGATTGATAATTTATTTTTTGATTATACCAATCACTATACCTTGAAGCCATAATACCTCCTCTCTTTGAAACAAACAATTATTTTTCGGTTAAAATAGTATTATATAATCTTGAAGATTCTGCCTCTAATTTATCAATTTTTGCATCTTCTGGTATTTCTTCTATATGAAAATTTTCTGCCGGGAATAACATTCTGATAACGCTGCAGTCGTCTGAGTCTGCTGATGCAGGCTGCAAAGTCCAGAAATTGGGGTTCATAAATGAAAGATAACACTCATCTGCGTATGTATCTGGAACAACTGTAAAGTTTAAAACGGGATATTCAGGAATTTCTTTTTCACTTATTTCTCTTAAATATTTTTCATAAGTTTCAAATTGCCTCCAAAATAACTGAAATTCCGGCTCTAAATGTGTTCTAAAAATAATATCTACTATTACGTTATCTTTAACATGGATAAATTTAATTTCACCTTTTTTAGATAATCTTGTTGCAACCTCCCTGTAATTTAATTCATTTGCGAATTGTTCCTCGTCTTTCTCGTCAGTTGAACCGGTGTATAAAAGAAGAGATATTCCTATTTCACTTCTTGCCTCTCCGTTCGCATTTCTTCCTTCGCATGTGTTTAAAAAGTACTTAGGAGAAAATTCTTCTGTTTTAGGAAGAATATCTTTTTTGTATTCTTTTTCAGAGTCATCGCTCTTTTCAGATAAATCAGAATATCTTTCTTTTAAATCATGTTGTGTCTGTACTGTTTCATCTGTTATGTCTAATTTTTTTGTTTTAACTTCTGTGTTAACAGCTGTATTAGCTGCTGTGTTAGAAGTTGTCTTAATTGTTGTTTTAATTGTTGTATTGTTTTCCATATTAATAATTTCCTTTCTTCAAATAAAAAAAATATAAAATGCATTATTAAACGTGTTGTTACATATAATATATGACGGACAAAACAAAGCGAAGGTGTGTTAATACCTCCGCTTTGCAACATATAATTTAAATATTAAGCTACAATTCTTTCTCCCGGTTTAGAAGACATAACCTTATACAGCTTTGTGTTTTTAGGGAACTTATCTATAAAAGGAATAATTCCTTCACCATTATAAATTAACCCCTGTCCCGGAGGCGAATTTGTAATATAATTAAGCTGTGCGTCTGAAATATGATACATTTCTGCAAGCGCCGCACGGTCAATAGGTGACTGTGAAAGCATCATAATAAATTCGCAGTTGTTGATAATAGCTCTTGATTCTTCTGAATTTAATAAGTCTTCTACATTCTGTGTAATAGCTGTAGGGATGCCACCCCATTTTCTTGCACGCTTCCAAATCTGTTGTAAAAATTCTGCTGATGAGCGTGTTTTTGTAAGCAGATGGAATTCATCAATATAAAACCATGTCCTTTTACCATGTTTCTGATTGTCAATAATTTTGTTCCATATATGATTTAAGCACACCTGCAACCCGATTTCTTTCATACCAGTGCCAATGTTTCGTATATCATAAACAGTAAATCTGTTATTAACATCTACATTTGTTTTGTGCGCGAACGTATCAAATGAACCTAAACAATAAATTTCTAAAGAAAGTGCTATGTTCTGCGCTTCCGGTTCCGGTTGCTCCATAAGCAGCGAGTAAAATTGTTCTAACGTAGGAGACGCTGACGTATCACAGGTAACTGACGGATTGTTAAGCTCTCTCATATGCTTAAGATACGGTTTATACAACTGAATAACCACTCGGTCAATAATTGATTTTTGAATATTTGTAATTTCATATCTTCCACCCATGGCAGCTTCACAAAGCATACAGACGTAATCGGATTTCATCTTAACAGGGTCTGAACCGGATTTGCCTTCCTCGTCGCCATACTGTATATCCATGTCAAGCGGATTTATGTACACTTTATTTCCGGCTTCCAAACGAATTACTGAACCGCCAAGCAGCTCTGCCATATGTGCATACTCTGACTCCGGGTCTATAACGTAGATATCATCCTTTGTTGTAAGGAATACATTTATCATTTCTCTTTTCGCTGCAAATGATTTACCTGAACCCGGCTGACCTAATATAAGTCCGTTCTGATTTTTTGAATTTAATCTGTTAAACAAAAGAAGATTATGTGATACAGCATTAAGTCCATAATACATACCACCTTTTTGCATAAGTTCTTTTGAAGTAAAAGGGATAAATAATGCGACTTCATCCGTTCTCATAAATCGTCTGACAGATAAATCATTACGCGCAAGAGGAAGAGCTGTTCTAAACCCTATTTCTTGCTGTGCAATAAGCTTGTCAACGCTCATTAAATATCTGTTTCCTAAACTTATAATTGACTCTGTATCTTTCTTAAGTTCTTCCTTTGAGTCTGCATAATGCATAATCACTGCATTAAAATAAAAGGCTTTCTGGTTATTTGTCTTCATATCTTCAAGCAATGCTGCAGTCTGTTCCTGTGAAAATAACAGCTCCGGAGAAATCAAATCACTTGAATAACCTGCTTTTGTTGCGTCTTTTTGTGCTTTTATGACATCTGAACGAATATTTGTGAGTTGATGGCCTATCTGTTTTAATGCCTTATCCTGCGGTATAGGCACGATTGTAAATGAAGCTGTAAAATTAAATGGTAATCCTGAAAGGTCAGCCATAAAATCTGTGCTTAGTGAAGAAGGCAGATTTTTAATATATAAAGCTCTCGCCCACTTATCTCCCATTCTAAAATAGTCTGACTGAAAATTAAATGACGGAGCAATCATATCCTTTGTTGTAAGTCCGGCTTTTGACAAGTTTTCAAGGTCAATCTGCTCTATAGGCAAATTATCTTCATTGCCCGTATTTAAAATATCATGCAGGCACTTAAGTCTTTCATAAATCGTCTGAGGTTCTGTTCTTATTTCTTGCGAATTGGAAATATCTTTGAATTTTTGGTCTATATCCGCATCAATTCTTGAAAACGCTACCTGCACATCACGGATATTAGGTTTTTTTGTGCCAATCACAAGATACTTTTCACTAACAAGATTGTTTCGTCCTTCTGACATTTTAGTTTTAAGCATATCATTCATTTCAACACGATATTCATTGTAATTATCTGCTTCCATTTTACACATAACGGAATTCACAATTTCATTCTCATCTTCATTCCTGTTATTAAGAACAACCTGTAATGTCATATCCGTAGCCGAAGACAAAAACTCTTTATACTTTTCAAATATTTTTTCCTGCTCTTCATAAGAAGCAACGCGAAAATTAATATCTGTAATTTTGTAGCTTTTTGTAAAATATCCAGGTAATGATTCTATAATGCCATTTTTGAACACGTTAACATACGGGATTGTTTCCTGTGCTGTATGCGGAAGTGATGCTCCGTCTTTGGTTTTATTTCCTGAATTAGAAGAAGATAAAGGAAATAAAAGTGAAGTAATATAACTTCTTTTTTTTGGTTTTTTAGAATTTTTAAGAGACTCTTTAGAAGTAGTTTTTTCAGAAACAGTCTTTATTTCAGAATTTTCCTCTATATCAAATTCAACATTTTCTTCAATAATTTGATTACTCATATTATTATCCTCCTGTTAAATTATTTAAATATCGCAAAATCAGGCCCCATTGTTTCAAGGTCTTTCTTTTGCTGTTTACGGTATTTTTTAAGCTCTTTTTTATTCATTCTGTAATTATCAATAGGTAGTAAAGTTTCGTAATAATTTTTTGTCTGATATTTCCTTGTTGATGGAGATAAAAGCTGCGTTCTAATAAATTGAATTGCAAATTTTTCAAAAGGCATGTTATACACCTTTTTAAAACCGCATAATAAAAATGGAACTCCCAACATTGCACCACCTATTATGGCAATTTCATTTACAAACACTTGTCCAAGCAGTAAGCCTGTGGGAACAGAAGTAATTGCTGCAAGTCCAATACATGCAGCCTGACGTAATGTAAACGGACCGAAAAGTTTAGGCTCATATTCTTTTACGTCTTTTAAAATTTCTCTTTCTATCATATTTAACCTCCTTATACCCCAACAATGTCGTTAGTAAGCTGCTGTGATTTAAGTATCAATGTAACCATAATCAACGACGGAATCAGCAACATAAATGTACTGTTCTTTATATCAAGAAATGATTTTTGAAGAGCCATTGTGATGTACATGATTACACAAATTGTTGCGCCTTGCAGACACACAGCAAAAAACTTCTTTAAATATCTAAATCCCGGAGAATTCATTACTCCGTTGAAAAGGTCTGCAATAGCAAGCGGGGCAAAGACGACATATACCCCCATTTGTATGACTCGTGACACCATTACCGCAACACCTATCATGCATCCGATTTGTGCAACTAATGCCATTAAACAAACCTTAACGACAGGCACAAACATTGAAAACATTCCTCCCCAACCGTGTACTTTACAGTCAGTGCTTAATGTTCCTGTATCCCACGTAAGGTCATCCGTCCACTCGCTTACCTTTTTACCTCCATAACTTTCCTCAGTGAAAAATGCTGCATATTCTCTCTTATATTTACTCCAAGCTGGATTTTCTTTAGCTACGGTATCGTAGATATTTTGCGAAAAATTCATAATACCTGTAAAAAGATTAAATCCTTCAACTATAAACATAAAAGCAATAATAATCTCAATGCCTGACCTTATAAGTTCATGTCCTGTCAGCCTGTCTTTTGTAAGTTTGTCAGCAATACTTAACACCCAAAACAGGATTGTGAAAGAGCAACCAATAATGGCAAGTGCGTTATATAGCGTCTGTACTGCCGGCCATACTTCACTGTAAATGCTCGAATTAGGATTTACATATGTAGTAAACATATCCTGCAATCCACCGCCGCTTGCAACTATGTCGTATTCTGTATCAAATAAAGAACCCAGGCTTTTTGAAAAATATGAAGGAAATTCAAAGGGAAGTTTAACTTCTATAAAATCCTTAATTGTTTTTATCAATCCGAATGGCTGCATGTAATTTAATAAGAAGTATAAAAAACTCTGCATATTTCTCCTTTCCAAAAAAGACTGCTGACAATTTAGGCAACAGTCTTTTTATATTGTTAAATTAATATTGAGTTATGTTTGTTATTCAATTACACTTGCATCACCTCCAAGTGCATTAATAATTACAACCGAAACAGGTTTAATAGCAATCAAAATACCTGCAATAAAAATGTTGACGATTTGTTTAGACTGACTTTCAGCATCTTCACGCTTCATAGCGGCAACCCAGTTAAAAATCGCAATAAACGCATAAATGATACCAACGCCCATTAAGATAGATGTTACATACCCGACCATTTTACTGATGGCTTTGTCCGGACTAAAATCTGCAAATACTGCATTTGTAGCCATCATTGATACCGTCCCCGCAATAGCGATTGGTTTAGCAAGATAAGGCGTGCTGTACATAAATGTAGTTACATTACTTTTGGCTTTTGAAATTGCGTTGGAAATTTTTGTAATTTTCATAATATTTTTTCCTCCATATTTTAATTTTTTTTGCAATACTTTTTTGCATTGCTTTTGTTTCATTAGAAATATGACAGAGGGAAAAACACTTTTTAAATAAAATGCTTTAATTGACAAAAGAAAAAAAAGAAAAGAAGCCCTTAATTTTAAAGGCTTCTTTAAACATTATTTTTCGCTACTTTTATTTATTTTTTATCATTCTTATCATTTATCATTCGTTAATCGAATTAACATCCGTCCAGCTTGCAGGGTCACCCAATCGGTCAGCTTCCTGTTGTATATCATTAACATCAATATAATCATTTTTATTAAAAGATGATTTTATGTAATCAACACATTTATTCCATCCGTTAATAATAGCTTCACGTCTGCTATTTTCTCCCCATACATATACAAATCCGCCTACGCAGGCGGCAATTACCACTGCTGTTATAAAAACTTGCCTTATAATACTAAATATGTTTGTTTTTTTCTTTTTTGAAAAATCATTTTCAGGCGATATATATACCTTTGGAGGGATAAACGACTGTATGTCTGAATTACTTACATCTTTTGGCATTTCTGGTATCTTGTAATCATTTTCATTTTTTTCAACATTTTTTCTATTAGGCCCCTTATATTCAATCCCCATAACATCTTTATATCTATCGCCAAGAATATCTTTTAAATCAGTATTTTTACATCTGTAATTTAATCCATCTATAGTTATACTTATAATATCTTTAGCCGAATTTTTAGAGTCTTTGATATATTGATATTTAACACCTTCTTCTATAAGCCCTATAAGCGTCTGATTATACATATCTTTAATCTGCTTTGCCTTAAATGCGGGTATTTCATTATTAAGCACTTCTGTGTTAGCCTGATTGTAAAGAATATTAATTTCTTTAAGAATAAGCATATATCGGTGTTTTTTTTCGTACAAAATATTATTTGTTTGCATAAGCTTCCTCCATTGTCAAAATTTTTGTTTTATATATTAAATAAAGAAAATATTAATAGTCTTATAAAAATAATAGGAAAGATTATGGAAAACATAGTTGTTTTCTTTCTGCATAATACCGCATATCTTTCGCCATTAATCGGTACCACCCCTATTCCTGTAGCGTGAATGGAATCGTACAATTTATACCGTTTTATTTTTTTTCTTTTTCCTTTTAATAAACAAATATTTCCTACAGGTTCATGCATCGTAACCTTACTTCGTCGTATTAAAAATTCTCCACAATTTAATTTATTAGGAATAACAAATCCGCTGTTTTCAAGGTCTTTAAAGTTTATATACCATATTCTCTTTTTCTTTCGCAAAATATTCCACAGGTCATCCTCTGTTGCTGTCGGATTTTTTTCAAAAAACGCCTCAATAAACCAATTAAAATCGGAAGTAACTTCGTTGCTTGCCAACCTATTAATATCTATGTCATTTTTAAGCAATGTATAATCATAATAATTGCTGTTACAGTCTATAATTGTATTCGCATCTATATTTGTATCTGTATCAATATTTAATTCTGAATTACTATTTTTCATAATCTATGTCCTTTCTTTTTTGTAAAGCCTGCAATATATCTGATTACATTGCAGGCTTGTATTTACATTAATTAAATGTCAATTTTATTTAATTTTTGGAAGTAAAGTCGCCTATACTTGAGTCAATATTACCTGAAATGAGTTCTACATTTAATTTATGTGTTTCGTAATTACCTACGTCTGATAATGTAAATATCCATACGCCATCAGAGAGATTATTAATTTCTCTTGAAATTTTACCGTTCGCAATTTCCTCAGCAGTAGCTTTAATTATATATGAATTAGAATCTATAATACTTGAATTATCATCATTCGGCATATCATCAACCCTGTAATATGAAACTACTGGCGTTTGAGCAATGGATTTATTAATAATATTCCCCAGTTCAACAGTTACATTAACTGTCTCGCCCTTGACATTCACACTCGTTTTTGTTGAAGATGATATATTTGAGTCATTGATATTGTCGTCATTGTTGTATGTAACCTTATCAGGTTCTACATTACGAGGGTCGTATATAATCTTGCCATTATCATCTTTAATAACTCCTGGGTCGTTAAAATCAGTTGAATTATCATAAACAGTTGAATTTGCAACATATCTAAACAATCCTGCCCCGTTAATGCAGTAATAACCGCTCTTTAAATTTTCCGGAAGATTAATTGTTATAATACCGTCTCCTATAAAACTATATGAGTTAGCTGTAAGTGTATATAATTCATATGATGAAAAAATCCTTGTGTCAGCTGTCATTTTAATAAGATGCCTGTTTGTTCCCGTATATACAGCAACATCATAACTTGAACCATGAATTAATCCTTTGACAGTACCTGACTTTGAAATATCTGTACTTGTAAGTTGCTTATCGCCTATTTGAGCTATTGACACTACCGAGGTATCCGATGTCATATAATTTGCAATTTTTGCTGCAGTAGAATTTGCTTTTACACCCATAGTTGAGTCAGCATTTAGTATATACTGACCTGAACCTTTAATATTTTCTTCTAATCCATACACACCTATCGAATACCCGTGGTCATAAAATCTTTCAAGTTCTATTTTTGTAGGAATTTCTTCTGTTGAATAATAAATAAGTTCGTCTCCTTCGTAGAGTGTAGGAATTTTACTGTCATTTTCATCATTCATCCATAAAATTCTCAAGTTCTCTTCTTCTGCAAGAGATGAATCAAGTGTTGTTTCTTTATAAACTGGCATAAAAATATCATAAGTATAGTTTTTGAATTTTGATATATCTGTATTTATATCTCTTTCGATATTGTTTTGCGACTCATTATGCCAAACATAATACTGCCCAGAATATAATTTGTTTGAGTCGCAGGTTGATATTAATGCTTCATCAACTGCTGCTTTTTTATTTTTTAGCACATTACACCCCGTAAGCATTGGGGCACATTGCAACACTATAAGCAATAATGCGGCTCTTTTTAGCATTTTCTTTTTTATTACTTTGTTTTTCATTGTATTTTTTTTAATCTTAATCATAATAATCCTCCTTTTTTATTTGAGGCAGCCATTGCTACATAAAGCTTGACAAAAGGCTGCATTTCTTCATAATCATTAAGACATGTAAGTAAAAATTCAGTAATTTCCATAAGCGTAAAATCAACATCACCGTCATTTATTTTAGACATTATGGATGCAATTTTATTCATATCATGCGATGTAAGAGCATTAAGCAAACTGCTGATTTCAATCCACTTATTTATAATCCCTGTCATTTCAAGCAATGCATCATAAGCTTCCGGTAATAACGGAGCTGGTTTTTCGTTAATATCTTCAACCGGTGTCTTGACGTTATATCCTATTCCCTCTGCCTGCATAGGATACGTCAGCCTTACAACATCTACTTTAGCATCAGAAATTTGGGGAGTAAAACGTATTTTTGCAGAAAGAGTTTTTCCATCTTTTGCTCCTGTTATTCTTAATCTGTTTCCGTATTCATCTTCATACTTAACTACATCATTATTTGTAAAAGTATTTTCCGTAATCACAAACATATTCTTTTTTTCCTTTCTATTTTTTATTTTTATTTCCATTAAAGATATGACAGCGACAAAAACAAAAAAGCAGGCATTATTGCCTGCTTTAAGTATTGTTTTTATAATTTATATTATATCAGCACTTATAGTTATATCGGCATTGACGAACTCATAAATGTTGAAAAGAATATTACCATATCCACTATAATTTTAAATGAACCTGTAAGTTGAGGAGCAAGAAAGAAAAGATACATACGCGCAAGCAAATTATCGTTTGCTATTCTCTCGGTTTTATCAAGAAGAGCGTTATTTCTTTTAATAATTTCGTTAACCTGCTCCTGTACATTTGCGCCTGCTCCTGACGCAATAGAATAAAACATTGTCATTGATGCTGTTATATCAGGTACATCAAAATCTTTCATAAAATCAAGCCAAGGGTTTACTGATACCGGGTTTTCTCTTATGGCATTATTAAGTTTAATTAATTCCGGCTGTAACACAAGCGGCGCTGTAGGAATACTTTTGTATAACGCAACCTGTACACTGTTTGACTGTACATAAAGAGCCATATTCATAAGCCATCTTGGAAATTGAATTTCTATTTCTTCTTTTATTACTTTAAATCTTGTATTATATGTAGCTTTATTTTTAACAAGACAAAATACAGAAAATATTATTCCAATAAACACATACGTCATTTCTTTGGAAATTAATCCAAAAACAACTATAAATATTCCGCCAGCAGCCATTCTTACACCTTTTGCAAACTCTTTTTTAGCATTATAGTTTACCAAGTATTCATAATATTTTTTTATATCCGCATCTGAGCGCATTTTAAAATTATTTAAAATGCTCGCCGAACAAAAATTATCAGTCATGTAAAATAAGATAAGGTCTAATAAAAATAAAAGCGTTGCGCTTACATGATGGAATACATTAGATGTGACATCTATCTGCGCTGGTAAGATTTTTTCCATGAACACACACAATGTAAAAGACATAAGAATTGCCATAAATACTGTTGTTTTTTGATGATTTCGTTCTTTTTTATATTCAAGCGTTCTATTTACCCATAATTCTCTGTCTTGCAAAAGCAAATTTATTGAATTGTCATGGTCACCGCCAACACGCTCAACCTCTATCATAAACTGGTTTAATTGATGTATTTTTTGACAATCATATATTTTTTCAAAATTGCTTAATGCTTTTTCAATTCCTACATCAGGTATTTCATTAATGCAGTTTTTTATTGTTTCACCCATTGGAGAGTCTTTAAACATAGGTTGGATATCTTTAAGTGATTTAAGAACCTTATTTGTGTTTTTAAATGAATATAACATTTGTTCTATATACTGCGAAACTTCTCTAAAACGGTTGTCTTCATATATTTTTTTATAAGCATTTAAAATTATCAAAGGCACTATTAACATTCCGACAAAAAGCATTATTATAAAACATATCGGATTTAGTTCCATAAAAATCGAAACACTTGCTGCTATTGCAACATATGCAAGAATAATACCGCATATTTTCTTAATAGAGCCTTTAAATCCCATTTTTTCTATGTCAGCAATAAGGTTTTTTAAACTCATGTAATACGCAACTTTTTTGTAACCACTTGAATGATTTTCCTTAATTTTATCCTTAAACTTTACTTTAACAGAATTATTTTGCGTACTCTTTTTATTTTTTTTAAACATACAAAATTCCTCCTTTATAAAATTTTTAATATAAATGGGTGCTGCAGTATATTTTCTTATTGTTATCACTATACCCCTGCGCCGCAAGCCTTTTTTCGACTTCATTATTCTGAAAAGGATTTTCTATTTTAGTTGCTTTAAATTTTTTCTGAATTTTATATGGAAACGAAGCATTTACCAAATTTCCGCCATCTAAAACAATCTGACACAAGTGTTTCTTTTCATCATTTGCAAAAAAACCTATTTGGTCTATCATTCGCACCTGTCCTCCATTACCGTTCGGGTACATTGAAATAAATACCCCTACATCAACAAATTCATAAACATTATCTTCTGTTCTTTTTGCAGTTACAGGGTCATTAGACATATTTACAATGCGTTCGGGTATTTTTCTAACATCATCAGTATGTAGTGTTGTTATTCCCTTTACACCTGTTGTAAAACCCTGTAAAAGATTTTTTACTTCTTCACCTCTTGTTTCAGCAATCATAAGCCAGTTAGGATTTTGTTTTAACGAGGCTATAATACCGTCAGAATATCCAAACACTTTATTAACTTTCATTTCAATACAATCTGAGTCCGGATGCAGCTTTTTATAATGCCATTCCTGAACATCCTCGATTGTTATTACACGTTCATTATCCGGAATATATCCTGATATGAGTTTTGCGCATTCTGTTTTGCCTGCACGAGGTTCTCCGCATATGATAATATTCATATGAGCTTTAACACAATTTGCAAGTAGTGAAAGCACTTCTTTGGAACAATATTTTTTTTCAACTGCTTCTTTTTCCATAATTCTTTGCACAACAGGCGTTTTTCTAATACAAACAGTTGTTCCTGTTTGAGCTATTGAATTATGAATGATTGAAATCCTTAAATCTTCTGTCTCAGCTTCAAGAGCTGGTGTCTGCTGATTAAATTCCTGAGCTTCCGCATTAGCTATATTTTGAGCCAGTCGTCTTATAAAAGCCGGGTCTACCATTATTTCATCGTGACGTACTTTTTTATTTGACTGGTCAATAGTCCATAAATCTTTACCGTTAAAATCAATATCTGTAATATAATCATTTTTTACAAACTCCTCTAACGGTCCGAAATCCTTTGGCTGAATAATAAATCCTTTATTATTTTCTCTGATATCTTCGCCTTCTTCTTTGCTTTGGATTAATGATTTATCAATGTTCCATATACCGGACAGCTGTTTATTTTTTTCTTGAAACAAAACATCTTTGTTTTTAATTTGTGCTAATTTCATAACAATACCCTTTCTACTATTTTATACATATTTTTTCATACTTAATATGACAGTCAAATAATACATTTTTAATGAAATTAAACAAAATAGAATTAGCCGGCATCATTTATACGATACCGGCTGACTCTATTTTTAAGACTATTGATTTGGAAAGATATTTGAGAAATCATCATCTGAAATCTGTGTTTTTTCGGTAAACTGTGTAACGATTCCTTCCATACCGCTTTTAATTGAGGGTGCAACAGCTTTAACAATAAGTGTCAAAATTATAATTGCAACTGCAGTTATTACTGCTGGTCCCCATGATTTTAAAAAGTCTTCCATAAAAAATTTCCTCCTTGACTGTCTGTAATTTAAGTTCTTTTGAACTCATCTTTTATATGACGGACAATTAAAAACTTTTTATGGTTTTGAAGCATAAAACTTAATTGTTGCGTTTTCGCAGCTCATTTTGGATGTCACCACCATGCTTTTTAACTCATTTACGGTGCATTCTTTATAATTTCCATCTAAACATTTCATGTACCATACGCCCATACTGTTTTCGCAAATCGGTATATCTTCATTTTCCAATACTGTATACTTAGAACAAACGGAACCTTTTGTGTCATAATAATAAACAGTATATATATTAAGAAAATCCGTTTTATCAAATACAACCGTCTTTTCGCATTCATTAATTCCGGGATTTCCGTTAGGATTGACATAATATTCTTTAACCTTGATGCTAAGAAGTCCTTTTTTTTCGTCAGCATTCATAATCTGTATTTCTATATTCGCATCATTTTCGTATGTAGTAAGAATATTCTGTGCAATATCAGAAATAAATTCTTCTTTATTTTCGATTGTATACAGCCCCGACTGCATAAGGGTTTCAACCGTCTGGTCTAATGTTGTAGTTAATGTAGATGTCATTTCTTCATTTCTCGTCATACGTCCATTTATTGTAGTGATTATTATTATTATGACAACTACAAGCCCCATTCCGCCTAATCCATAAATCAAATGTTTCATACAAATTTCACCTCCTTCATTAAAATTAAGATGATACCTGTACTATTGCTGTATGTATTGTCCTAAAATCCTGTGCATAAGCAGTTAAATTAATTTCATAAATTCCTTTATAAGCAAATTGTATAGTATCAGGAGCATCTGAATTTGATTTTACATACTTTACAACATCCTTTGAATTAATCGTATTGTAATAATCTGCTATATCTGTATTTTTATCAGGGGCGCTGTCTAAGAAACTTAAATAGTCCTGATATTCTGACTCATTTTCAAAAATCAGAACTTTTTCTTCTGTAAGCAAATTTGCATCGGGGTCAATAATTTTTTTTTCGACATTATCCGAATCTATTTTTTTGATTTTTACCGAATTAATTTTCACTTTACTTTTTAATGTTTTAGTATTTTCATCTGTAATGTCTCCTAATTCATATACTGTATTTCCTTTTCTAATTGTTGCAAAAAAACAACCTTCTTCTGAACTTGTATTCATTTTACTAAACTTTACCGCATATTCTTTATCTGTTTTTAATGCATTATCTATAGTGTTATCAATATGTAAATTAAAATCTGAATAACCACTAATAACATGCTCTACATCCTGCGAAAGACTGTCACCATCTGCAACTACGATAGTATTCCCTTCACTATCTGTAACATATTCAACATCTGTTTTTGTTTTATATTCTTTATTGTCAGATATTTCACCTGATTTGTATAAAAGACCTTTAGTCATAAAAGCTGTTCCACCAAAAATTAAAGAAATAAGAATAAAAAATGTTATATACGCTACAATCGTGTGTCCGTGCTGTTTTATAAATTCAGACATACTCACACCGCCTTTCCCAGAATTTCCATTATTTTTTTACCTAATATCCCATTTTCGCTAAAAACCATTACAAGGATTAACCCTATAATTACAGCAGACCCCATTAATCCTAAAACCATCCCGCCATATTCATCTAAAAATTCTTTCATAATATATTCTCTCCTTTCAGACACTTATGTAATTAAGTACCCACATAAAGCCCGATATAATAAAAATAAAAAGCATAATATAAATGCAGGTCATTCCGTATTCATCTATATATTTTTTCATAAACGCCTCCTTTATCTTGCATAAGCTTTTGCTGTATGCTTTGAGCCTTTTACATTTAATACAGATATTGAGTAATCATAAATAACTCTTACTTCTGCCATATCATTCCATCCATCATTATCTGCGTCATACATGGTAATATTTACCGTATACCCTTTCTTTTTGGCAGATTCTGTACAGGCATCAATAACTGACTGAGAAAAATTACTTGCCTCAATATCTGCTGCTACATCTGCTGCATATTGTTCAGCATGGGACGCATCAATAGAAGCAGAAATAATTCCTACACCCACGAATGTAAGCGCAACAATCAGTATTAACCCAATAAATGCCTTCCCTATTTGTTCCATATAAGTCCTCCTTATTTAAAATTATATTTCTTTATAAAATATGACAGACGAATACACATTTTCGTAGAAATATAAAAAGACAACCGAAGTTGTCTTTTTATATGCCAATTTATATATCGCTGAGATGTATTTGATTATGCCTTTTAGCTTTATTGATAATTTTTTTTAGGAACTTTTATGTCACATGCATTATAGTAACGCTCTATTTGTTGCGGTCATGCTATAAGCAGTGTAATTAGCCTATGCGTTTTAGCATTGATAATAATTATTATTGCATTTTTTGTTATTACATGCAGTCCATCTCCACCAGGATGTCCTGTATTCCGTATTATTCTTTGTTCACAAATACATACGTTCCTATCCCAAACGCAGAATTTTCATCAACTTCCCCCTCTATATAATTTAAAGTAAGCGTTCCAGAAGAATGAACCGAATATTCATAACTGACCTTATAATCTGTCGTAAGAATATTTCTTTTTGTTATATAACCTATAATATTATACAATTCTTTTCTTTCTTCCTTTATCGTATATATCCCTATATCATTTTCTGTAATATCAAGAAATAAACTTCTTCCATCCGCAGACTGCCAAGAGCCGATAAGTAAGCTGTCGTTATTTTTAGCTTTATCTTTATTGTTTGTATTATTTTCTGCAGCTTCATCAATATCACAGCCTTGTTTTTCAAGAGCATCCTTTACATCAACGGAAATACCGGCAGAAACATTATCCAGTTTTTCCCCTATTCTTTTGTTTGCCTTATCACATGCCGAGCAACCTGCGAAACATACAACAGCAAATACAATGCACGAAACAGCAGCTTCCTTGTTTTTTCTTTTCATAATTAATCCCCTTTTTTTTATATATGACAGAGCAAAACACAAAAAAACGAAGTGTTTATAACCACACTCCGTTTTAATCACTATATTTTTTATTGCTTTTACGCTTCTTTTTTGCTGGCAAGCTCTTCATCAGTCCAATAATTTTTTAAATATTCCGTTTCATACGGTACAATTTCATTAATTTTAATATCCTTCTTATATTTTTCGCCGCAGTTACAGCATGTTATTTCGTTTTTTACAACCCTTGACTGTACACATCCATCTATCCATACAGCAGTATTTTCTTTAAGACGTTTTAAATCCTCTTTTGCGTTTTTACCATAAGATTTTACTTGTGGAAAATCTGCTTTTTCATCATCTGTATCACCCTCAATTCTATATGTTCGTGGGATTGCTATTTGATATTGGCAAACAGTTGATTTTAGTTTATCATTTTTTTTAGGCAATCCGGTAAGGTCTCCGATAATCCTCACAATATTTGAAACCTCCCTGTGTTCAAAAATAAATTCTTCTGCTCTTTCTTCCGTCATTCCTGTATGTGTACGCTCAATATAAATCGGCTCCACATAACATACTTTGCCTTCTACAATATTTTTAACACCACAATTTGCGCATATTGATGAACGATTAATTTTTCTTACTGCAATCACACCCTTTATTCTTACCGTATCAAAGGCTTCCATTTCCAACATTTCATTTATAATTTTTTGGTCTTTTGTACGAATAATGACTTCATCCCAATAGCCACTTCTTTCTTCATTTTGAAAACATCTGTTCATATTTCTTGCCACACGAAGAATGCATGATGCTTTCAAACGGTCTTCACTTATTCTTGGAGCCTGTCTTAATACCCCATAGAGGTCTACAAGATTTAATTTCATAATTTTTTTTACAGACTTAATGTCTGTTCCTCCTTTTTTTATTTTTAAATATTTTTTAACTCAACATAAAATTCTTTCATATCATCCAGCCTCAACACGCCTAACCTTGGAATAAATGATTTAAATAACGCATGCCGGTATGCAAGTCCGCAGTCAAGATTTATGTAATGTCCATTATGACGATAAATGAATGCTTTCCCGGCATATTGTAGTTTTAAATCTTTTTCATACAGTTTTATTCCTACCGTATGTCCTGAAATTAGAATAGATTTTTTATGTTCTCTGTATGCACATGAATTAGTAATATTTTCAAACGGGTAATTCCTTTGCCATAAAAGATTGTCTGCCTTTTGAAGTCCGATGTCAGATATTGTAAATTCCTTTTTATTATCCTGCAAATTGTAAGGAAAATATGTAGCATGTGACAGATAAAAGGTTTTACCATTTACTTCAACATCTTTTATAATGACAGGAAGATTTTCAATATAATCAAATATTGCATCCTGCTTTTGCATTGAAAGTGACTCAAACTGCCTACATGTATAAAGCCCACCATTTAAAAACCATAAATCGCTTTCATTATCTATTGTGTAGGCTTTATACATCATAAGTTCATGGTTTCCCATAAGAAGTGTCACATTGTCGTTTTCCATGCAGAATTCAAGTATCTCCATAGGCTGCAACCCTTTATCTATTATATCGCCAATAATATAAAGTTTATCCGTTTTTGAAAACTGAATTTTCTTTAACATGGTCTGTAATAAATCGTATGAACCATGTATATCGCTGCATACATATATAGCCATTTTTGATTTCCTTAAAAATTTATTAGAACATCTTTAATTTTGTTCCACCTAATATATGACAGCCGCAAAAACAATTTTTTAGTTAATTATATTTTAATATATGTCATATTACTATTATAAAACTAAAAACCAACATGCGAAAGGAGATTTTTAAAAACAAACATGATATACTACATAAACGCAAGAAATATTCCTAAAGAAGCTAAGGAAGTGTGGTTTGTTGTAAGAAGCTTACAGATATACAAACCAAAGAATGATACAGTATACAAACATGTAAGTATACTTTCTCCCAACCTTGAACTATTTATATGGGGAAGAAAAATAACAAACAACAATGATTGGACTTATGATAATTACAGATTATATAGAGAAAACTTTATAAAACAATTAAAAAATAACAAAACAGCAATGAATATAATCAAGTATTTAAGAGGCGTAAAAAACAGTTTGAAAAAAGATATTTACCTTGCCTGTTATTGTGCTAATTTCCAAAAATGTCATTTAAATATTTTAAAGGAATTAATTGACTGACTTTTCTAAAGCTTAATACTCCTAAAATTATTGCAGGTTATAAATTCATATAAAAAAAACTCTCTGTTTCAACATTATGTTAACAGAGAGTTTTTTTACTTTAAATTATTTTGTTTTCAGCAAGCTCCTGCAGCTTCTCTTTAAGCCTTGAATATCTTATACCGTTTTTACCACTGTAATTATATATCGCCATTTGAAATGCTTTTGCATGTCCCACCATGTATACAAGATTTTTACCTCTTGATATTCCTGTATATAAAACTTTTTTCTGTAAAAGGATAAAATCTGATGTAAATAACGTGCAAATAAGAAATTTTGCTTCGCTGCCCTGCGATTTGTGATAAGTTATTGCATATGCAAGTGTGAGTTTGTTCCATTGAAATTTATCTTTATACAAAGCAATCTTTCCATCATCAAACGTAACCTCAATAATTGTTTTTAAAAAACCTGTTTCTTCATCATATTTTTCACTTATATTTGAAATTACGCCTGTTTCTCCGTTAAATATTCCTGTACCGGGTTCTCCATCGCAAATATATTTAATGTCATAATCATTAGATGTCTGCATTACTCTGTCATTTATACGAAACACATTTGTGCCTGCCTGTATATCAATTTTGTTTGGTGCTTTAGGATTAACTCTTTGCTGTATGCTTTTATTTAACCTGTTAACCGTATCATTCATTGCTGCAAGTACCATCATATTTGATGCTCCATACACAGAAAGATTGTTCACATATATATCGATTACCTCTTTAATACATTTTTCTTTATCTGTCATCCAAATAGTTTTAAAATGATTGTCTGTTTCAATCTCCTGCAATCGTCCGCCTGCATTTACAGTGTTAATATTCTTAAGGATTGAACCGTCATTTCTATAACATGTAGTAAGAAATGTGACCGGAATAACACCTGACTCTATAATATCCTCCAGACACTTCCCCGCACCAACGCTTGCAAGCTGGTCTTTATCTCCAATAAGAACAATTTGACAATTACTTATTTTGGTTAACAGCCATTTAAACAAAAATAAATCCGTCATTGAAAATTCATCAACAAATACTATTGTCTTTAAGTCAACCTGTATGGACTTATTTTTCATAAAACGGTGTATTGTGTGCGCCTGTATTCCTGTCGCTTCCGTCATTCGTTTGGCGGCCTTTCCCGTAGGTGCAAGCAAAATAATATTAGCATCAGTTTTTTTAAATTTTACTGCCTTTATTACCGTTTTTATAATTGTTGTTTTACCACGCCCCGGACCGCCGGTTATCACACTAAATCTGTTTGTAAGAGATTTTTTTATTGCCTGCTTTTGGTCTTCACCAAAACTATACTTGTTTGGACACTTGCGTTGCATTACCGGTTTCTTCGCATCCTCAATTTTTAACCGGTTTAATTCTTCTTTTTCGGTTTCCTGTATTATTTTATCAACATATTCATCTTCAAACTTAAATAAAGGAGCTTTTGAAGCTAAATCAACTATTTTTAAAGCGACTTCACATTCAGCTTTATAAGTTTCTGCAATATATACAAGTGTTTGGTCTGCGCCAAGCTTTTCAGTTACCATCTGCACTCCAAAATTTTTTGCCCGTGACAGTTCAGTAATAATTTCATCTATAGACTTTGCACCTGCATTATAAGCATTTTCTGAAACAATACGTTCTAATTTACCTTTCAATTTTAATCTTTTTTTGTAATAAATATCAAGTATATCAATTTCATCCTGCGTAAGCTTAAATTCTTTGATAAATTTGTCCCTTGTTAAATCCATATCCCATTTGTTTATAGCGTTATTAAGCTTTACAGCATGATTTGATATAATTTCCGAAAGAGTCAGTGCTTCCCATTCTGACAAATCATCAGGAATACCGGATGTATTAAGCACGTCCTGATAAAATATAATCATATACTGCGATTTGTTAAATATAAGCTCCGTTACCTGTTCACATAAAGACGACATTAATATGTACGAACTTCCACTTTTTGTTTCGTTATCTCTAAGACAGTAAATAATTGCTGCAAGAATTCTATCGTCAGAATCAGAAGAAACGCCTGCTTTTAACGCCAGTTTGTCAGCACGCAAGAAACCTATACCCGACAAATCATATGTAAGCTGATAAGGGTTCTTTTTTAAAACATCCGCAGCATCTTCTCCATATTTTTTATAAATCTGTTCAGCCTGAGCAAGAGTAATTTCACCATTGACTGCCTTAAATAACGGATAAAGCTGTTTTTTTTCAATATAACTCTTTTTTATTTTCTTAAAATTATTTGCTGTAATTCCTGAAATTGCAGTCATCTTTTTTTCGTCAAACATAAAACTGTCAAAGTCACTTCCGTATTTTTCAACAATTTTTCGCGCTGTTTTTTCTCCAAATCCTGCTATGGCTGCCTGTAAAAACAAAACAGCTGCCCGCCCCTGTGCATCAGTTTTGATTTCCGAAGATGTAACCTTAATTTGCTTACGCTGATATTTTGTATTAAAGACGACCTCACCATTTAGTGTTATAGCATCGCCTTTTTTAGCGTATTCTATATTTCCCTCAGCAATAATACTTTCTTTATTGTCAATTTCCACATTAACAACAGCATATCCATTTTGCCCAAGATATAAAACGCTTATTATAATGCCATTCCACTTTCCCTTTTTACCAATATTTAAATCATCATTCATAAACATTCTCCTTTTTTATTATTTTTTTAAATATGACTGAAAACTTATTCAGACATAATGCAGCGTATCTTTTCACCAAGTGCTGAATTTCGTAATTGAAGTTCAGTCTGTATTGCTTTTTCCAAAAGATTATCCTGAGTTATTATCGTTACTTTCTTTTTTGCTCTTGTAACCGCTGTGTATAAAAGATTTCTGTTTACCATTCCTTGTGCTGACTTTGTAAGAATTACAACAGCTTCATCATATTCACCACCTTGTGATTTATGGATTGAAATCGCGTATGAAAGAGTCATATCACATAAATTTGTATTATTTACCTCTATTTCTTTTTTGCCTCCTGTAATCGGGTCATATACATCATCAAGGATAACCGATATATAATCATCATATATATTAGAAATAATTCCTGTGTCTCCGTTAAAATACCCACCCTCATAATTGTTCCGTAACATAATTACCTTATCCCCAATATGATAAGTTATATCCCCATATGTTTTTTTACCCGGACAGATAAATTTTTTTGTTGACTGAATTCGTTTTGAAAGTGCACGAGCTCCAACTAAGCTTTTTTCATTTAACGGTGTGAGTATCTGCGCTTCTTCTTTTCCTGTATACATAACGCATAAATTTGCCGCTATTTCTTCATCATCTGTATAAATAACATCAAAATCAGATTTGTTTAAGTCAAGCGAAATATCTCCTCTATTAATTTTTAAAGCATTGTTTATGATTGCAGAACCGTTAGTTTGCCTGTGAGTGCCTTCAAGCACATACTTTTCAATTCCTCCATATAGCATATCGTTAAACACATTTCCCGCACCAACACTTGCAAGCTGGTCTTTATCTCCGACGAAAAGTATAATAGCATGGTTTGGAACTGACCCGATAAATATATCCATAAGTTCTAAATCAATCATTGAAGACTCATCTACGATATACACATAACTGCTTAATTTTTTTGTTACACGCATTTCCTTTTCACTGTATGGGCGTAGTCCGAGTGTTTTATGTATTGTTTCTGCAACATGATTTGTTTTTGCTGCCATGTTTTGTGCTGCCCTGCCTGTAGGAGCGCAAAGAGTAATTCCCATTCCCGGATATTTTGTTTTAACATATTTTATTATGCTGTTAACAAGTGTTGTTTTTCCACTTCCAGGGCCTCCTGTTATTACCTTTATCCCTTCTGATGTCAAAGCATTGAACGCCTGTTTTTGTGAAGTCGAAAATGTAATGCCGCTTCTTTTTTCAATTTCATTTACAAGTTCTTTATCAATTCTTTCAAGCTGTTTTGCTGATTTTGTAAGACGTTTTATATTTGCAGCTACATTTTCTTCCGTCGCATACATGGATTTAAGATATATTTTATTTTCATGTATAACGAAATTATCATTTAACACAGCCTTCGCAAGCACAGACTCAAATGGTGTAAAGAAGTTTTTATTTTTTTGAAATTTATCAGAAAATTTATGAAGTTCTTCAACTGTCACATATGAATCACCTTGTTTTACGCTGTTATTCATGCCATACAAAAGAATGCCTTCTGCTCTTCTGTCAGAAAATGCATTGATGTTATATTTAACCGCCAACTGTTCACATGTATAAAATGAAAAACCTGCGTAAAAACCACTTCTGTACGGATTGCGTTTTAGTGCGTCTATAGCATTTTTACCATATAATTTAATAAGCGCTGTAACATTTGAAATATTTCCCCCTACGCAAAGAACTTCTTTTGTAAGTTCAAATTCATTTAAGATATGTTTTATTTTTACATATATATCTTTAGCAACATCTCCAAATTCTTTCGGGCACCTATCTTTAAAATTTTTGTATTTAGTGCATGATTTTATAATATCGGTTATGCTGTAATTAAAATAATCTGATAGTTCACATGCTCTATCTATAGTCAGCCCTTCAATTTTAAGACTCATTAAAAGACTTACTGACTCACATGATTTATTGTCTTTTATTTCGTAATCTGTAATAGTGAATGTCTTTCTTCCCTTATTGTCTGTTTTAAACGTCCCAGTAAGCGTAATCGGAGTATTAAACGGTAATTTCTGAACTTCTCCTGCGCAAATAATAGAAGTGTCGTCATTCTTTAAAATGAAACATGTGTACATTGTTTTTAAATTTCTAAATAATTCTTTCGTATATAATCCGGAAATAGTTGCATTTTTCATAAATACACTGCCTTTCATTTACATTTTTCTGTATAAGATATAACAGAAAAAAGGTGTAAAATTTAAGCATAAAAAAATTCCCGGACAAATACGTCCGGGAATTAAAATGTTTATCAGAAATTTATCAAATTTCAAAAGAATCCTTTTCTATATCTTTTTCTTTTATCCTTTGAATAAATTGCTTCTTGTCTATTTCTTTAATATTTTCTGTTTGTCGTTCTGCTAATGACTCTGACAAGCGGAGTCCATCATAATATGAAGCTAAATCTTTTTGAAGTTTCGTAACTCTTTCGTAAGCAGGTTTTAGAATAAGTTCATAACGCTCATTTAATACTGTTGTATAAAATTGTTTTTGCAAGTCTGTTAAGCACTCTATATTATTAATAAAACTTGAAATTTTTTTCAAATTAATTAAAGGATATATATTGCTGACAGACTTTAAGCAGTCAGCATTTTTCGTATTAATCAAATATTGATAATATGGTATTTTCTTTCCATTATTTTTTACAGCAGAAGTAGGAAAATTATAAATTCTTGTTTCCAATTCTCTCTTGTTTGATAAAATTTTCTTTATTGTTTCTTCATCTGCATGAGGATATAAACACGAACCGCAATCATATACTGGAGCTAACGAAATCTCATCCGTAAATTGGTTGTATAAAAACCCCCAGTTTCCGTTGTGCCTATCAAAATTCCCCAGTAAAGCGTCACAAACAAACATATCCCAAAATCTCTCTTTAATTAATCCCGGCTCCATTACCTGTTGTTCGTCTATTGCATCTAATATATCTGAAAGTTCTGTTCCATACCCATTGTATTTACTGTCTACTATCTGATTTTTTAACGAGCCAAAATCCTGCAATATAGTTCCCGGTTCTACAAAGTCTTTACATGCTATTACAATCTTTTCTGATTTTTCAGTCCTGTATGTTCCCAATAAAGTCTGTTGTACCGGTATATTTAAAAAATCATAAATATGACATCCTATATATTCCGACACGCAACTATTTGTATAACTTAATTCTGTATTTCTGGTTGGAGACGAAGGAAACTTTAACATGTACCGTTCCCCATTATACTCAATGCATTTTTTGTTTCCGTTAGCTCCACTGTATGACTTTTTATATTGTTTGCAATCAGTAAAATCTATCATAAACTTTAGTCCTTTCTTAAAAATTTTTTATATTTCAGTCCGGCTTATATGCAAATATTTTTCTCTAAGATACCACGCCTGTTCTTGCGTGATTTCCTCTCCTGTTTCAGCCAAATTTATGTCTGTTTGCAATTCGCAATACAAACAGTCAGCTATCATTGCGTTAGTATTTTCTGTATATGTTTTTATGCTTTCCGTTAAATAATTAGGCAAACCATATTCATTATAAGATTTATCTACACCCATATGAACCTCCAAAAAGGAATCATTGTATTCCGTAAGTCAATAATAATAATGTCTGCTTTGTAAGTCAACCGCTTACTACTTAATTCTTAATTATTGTATTATTATATTGCTGTATTACAAAATTCCCGGACAAATACGTCCGGGAAAATTTTTACTGTCATTAAATTACTTGTTGTGTTCCTTCATCCATTTTTGGACATACCAAAGCTGTCCGCAGCCTCCACCTATATCGTCCTGTCCTGCCGGATTAAATACACGTGTGTTATACCCATTCTCCATAAACTCCTGTTCAAACATTCTTATCTCGTCAAGATTTTTATATCCTGCCTCTTTCATGGTTTCGTCTACCGAACACACAACGCTGAAAGTAAAGCAAAACGCCAGTGGAGAAAAGAGCTGCATTAAACGTTTGGCATCTTCTTTTGTAGCATTGCTTCCATCTATACAATAATTCAAATATGGCATACGTCCTGTTTCACGCCACCACAGTATTCCGATATCACGTATTTCATTAAGACTTAATTTATTCTTGAATGGAATAAGCTCATTTCTTTGCGCATCGGTAGATTTATGAATTGAAAACTGCAATCCGACCTTATCAATTTCCTTAGAAAGTTTTATCAACTTAAAAAACGCATCTTCACTTCGTGGAGCTATAGTCGAAAGTAATAATTCAGCTTTTGGATATTTTTCATGCAGACAACGAATTGCTTCTTCTGTGTTTTTCCAGTTAAGCAATGGTTCTCCCATACTCATAAACATAATCTGAAAACGTTTTCCTTTTATGTCAACATCCTCAATATTTTGGTCTTTAAGTATAGACGAAATCTGACAGGCAATTTCATCAGAAGTAAGGTTTCTTACAAATTTACTTCCAGTACCACAAAAACGACATGCTACAGGACATCCGCTCATTGTTGAGCAGCATATAACTGTACGTTCATAAAAATCATTATATTTATAAAGTACAGCTTCTGCTACCATATCTTTTTTTGTAAACACATATTTCCACACATTTCCTTCTGAACTTTCAAATTTATTCATATTCATAATTAAAACACCTCCTAAATATTAAAATTCCTCATCATCTTCTACAATATCCTGTACGGGCAGTGTAGCATGATACCCGTTAATAATTTTAATACACTCTGCTATATAATCGGGCGAGAGCACATCCGGGTCATTATACGTTGTGTAAGGAGATATAAAATCATGCTTATACATACTTTCGTATAATGGCTTTGTCGTTTCACTTCTTTTTGTCGCAGAATTATCTTTGTATGTAACATGCGCCTTAGGGTCTATACAAACAGTTACAAAAACCGGAAAATGACTCCTTTCACACACTATTTTTAATTTGTCAATTAAAGGTAAAATCTCTTTTTCATAAATTTTTTTACGCTCTGTTTCTGGCTTAAGTACTTTTAATTCCTGCTCTGAAATTATCTTAGGCATATAAATCACCATCCCCTTGTGTTTTTAGGTAGCAAAATTAATTTGTATAATCACATAAATTCACATAAATTCACATAAATTGATTTATAAGACTCCCGGCGCTTGCAAAAAGGTCGAAATCATCATTATTATTAATTTTGCCATCTTCATTATTTTTATTGCTGTTATTGTTAATCTCATTATTTCTGTTATTTCTGTCACTGTCATTAATATCACCTTGTTTAGTTTTTATTTCTTTTTCATTGTCTGTCTGTTTAATAAATTTGTCTGCAGATTTAACTGTAGATTTTTCTGTCAAATCACTTCTTTTTATATTGCTCACAGCCTCTTTATTTTTTTGCTGACTTATAGTCTTATCAGTTTTTACAAGGTGCTTGACAGCTTTATTATTGTTATTTCTTTTAAATCTTACTTCACGTCTTTTAGGAGCTTCGCTAAATATTTCAATGTCATTAGGCATATTTTCAATAATACAATCATGAATTGTTTTATTTATTTTATCTGTAATTATTCTATCCTCATCATTTGCCATACAACTATACGAAAAGCTTCCTAAGACACATCCACGGAGCAGACTTTTGATAGCTTCATTACGTTTTCTATATTTAACATTAGAAAGCCATTCTATAATATCCGCATCATCTTCTTCATCAAAATTAAGAAACAATTGATAAACATATTTAAAATCCTTATGTGTTACATCAACGGATACAGGCGGAAATATAACAAACGGTCTGTTATTTACATGCGCCTTTAAAGCTCTTTTTAAAGCTTTCTGAAATCCAAAATCCGGATTTTTATATAATGTAACAAGGTCTATATCATGGTCTCTATATAAACGTATACTGATTTTCATGTCTGCTCCTTTCTTAGAAAAATATTAAAAGTATTTGTTAAAAGGTATTTATCATGTGACTGTATTTCTTTTTTTTAAGATATTTAACTGCTGCATATAATACCCACGTACATTAGAAAAAATTGCCGGAATATTATCGTTTTCAGCTCCATCTATAATTTTTAAACTTGATAAACCTTTATAAAAATCCTTAAACATGCTAAACCAAGCTGCACCTGTACCGCCTGTTATTACAAGATAATCTTCATCCTGCAAATAGTTATAATAGCTATTGATTGTCTCTATTGCCTCCATGCATACGGTCTTGTTTGCTTCTTTTAAATAATCCGTAATTTCTACCTGCTTTTGCTGCATTGTACGTTTATCTATCTTTGTTTTAAAAAAACCTTCTCCAAGAATTTTCTGCATGGCAGGGACTGGTATGTTTTGTCCATACTGTGCTTTAATAAGCTTTTGTGTTTCCTGTAAAACTCTTAACATGCCGAGGTTATCCCACGTTTTCGGAGGACTGTCAAGAAAATGATTTTTAATATCAAACGTATCAAGCGTTCCAAATCCGGGGTCAACAATAAGCAAATTGCTTGAAAAATATTTTCTTGCTTCTGGAAGCGTACCTCCGTTTCTGTCAGTTGCAATGGAAATTAAAGTTCCCATTGGCTGCGGCATGACTTCAAAATTTTCCGAAAGAATGTCAAACTCAAACAATGTCCATGCTCCTGTACCGAGCTTAATCTGAAATTCGTGATGCCCTATAAAAACATCTTTAATATCATCCATGTAATTAGTCATGTATTCGGGAGGAAGCCCCGTCTGCACATGAAGCACTTTGCCTGATGGGTCGCTATATTGATTTTTCATCATACCAAGTGCAAGACCTACTCTTGATATAACCTTAAATTCAGGAGAATAAAATCTGTCAGCCACATATAAAGCCGCTGTAGAATTATCAGAATCTGACACCTTGATTTTATCCTGTGCGTGCGCGCCTACCGAATATTCGCAGCCTGTTTCATCCCTATACGCAATAAATGTTTTCTCAAGTCCGCCAAAAGGCTTGTCTGCATATCCAAATTCAACTTTTTTGGCATACGCTGGGAATGAGGCAATTATATTGGGAGAAAATACTTTGACTGATGAATAACCAACGTCAAGTGCTATTCCCCAAAAGCTTTCCGTAGCTGGATTTTGTCGCGGCTGCATAATAGTTTTTGTCTTAAATTCTTGTGAATACATAAACACATACCCCCTTTTTATTAAAATTTCTTTATATATATTAAATACGAATTTATTTTTTATAAAGTTAAATTTAACGTATTACTCCAATAATGTTTTCTCTTTTTACAGCACCTGTCTCGCGACTGTCTGTGCTTGCATTCCTATTATCCCCAAGAACAAAAAACTCATCTGCTTTAAGTTCTACAGGTTCTGATGCTATTCCTGCGTCATACATTTTCGGGAAATCCGTTTCTATTTTTTTATCGTTAACATATAAAAAGCCTTCTTTAATAACGACCGTATCTCCTGGCATAGCAACCACTCTTTTTACATGTTTGTCTGAAAACAAATGCTGATTTTTCGGATAAAACATAATTATGTCATTTACATTTATGTTTTTATTGTTTCTGCTTTTAACTGACACAAACTGTCCGTTTTTTAGCGTAGGATACATTGAATTCCCACTGACAGTTGATATGCAAAATAATTGCTGAACCAGTAAAACTCCAATTAATACAATAAGTATTATGGTAAGGATGTTGTTATATTTTTTAATCCACCCTTTATCTTCAACATTTTTAATTTCCATATTTAACCCTCTGTCTATCCTATCTATTATTCGCTTTACTTTATTGCTTTTTTATTGCAGATATCCAAATCAAGTCTTTCCGGTGTGCTTCTAAGAACCTTGACCGTAATCGCTTTATATTTAAATTCCGCACCTGTAATATCAACGCAGTCAAACCCGGAAGCATCATCCGTCATTTCTGAAATTTTTTCCAAAATAGCCTCTGCATCAACAAAATTTAATCTCATAGGACATGCCTGCTCATCCGGCGACCTGTTCTGTGGATAATACTTAGGACACGAGTAAAACATTGAATGACTGCCTTTATCGTTAATAGTCATTTCTACCGGTCCATGCCTGTAACTGCAATAAAAATGTGCAATCTTCCATAGGTTTTTAATCATATGCAACCTCACTTTCTTTAAAACACAACAACTTGTTGTTATATATTTTTCTGTATAAGATATATCAGAAAAAAAGAATTAAACTTCGGCACAAAATTTTTGTCTGTTTTTTACCTGTTAAAACTTACAGAAAAAAAACAGCACCCATAAAGAAGTGCTGTTTAAATATTTAATATGTTTTTCTTTTTGCAAATTGAAATTCCGTACCTTTTCTTTTTTTGCCAGTCTGCTCATCTGTTATATCGTTTATTTTAATTTTAGCTGAAAATTTTGTTCCTTTTTTGCTCACAAAATCCGTAATAGTGTGCGTGCAGCCTTTAGTAAATAATCTTTCAAGCTCTTCTTCTGTAAAAGTGTGACCCGATACCATAGTCCATACCTTAAAATCACATGTATGACATGTTATCATCTTACCATTACTGTAAAGCAGTTCGTGGCATTCAGGACATTTCCAGCCAGTCTGCCTTTCTTCTGCCTTTACAAATTCCAGTTTCCCAAGTTCGGCATTAAATTTCAGAAGCTGCTTCCATTTACTTCCTGTTTCTTTTTTTGTAAGCTCTTTTTCGATTGTACCTCCGGCAAACAGCGTTCTTACATCGTTAGCTGTAAATTCTGCTTCGCAAAATCTCTTCATAATTGAATATTTACAGCCTTCCTTGTACCCTGTGCAGAAATAATTCTTTGGTCCTGCAATTATATCACATCCGCATCCCGGACATTTCATTACAGGTTCGTTAAAATTTATTATTTCGCCATAAGTTACCCTGTTTACTCCTTTAATGTCTGAAAGGAGTGTATCAAGTTTTTCATACATATAAGTATTTGCTTCTTCAAAGCTTGTCTGTCCGTTCCGCACAGAACTTAAAACCTGCTCCCACTGCCCGGTCATGTCAACGCTGCAGAGTGATATTCCTCTGATTGTATGTATCATAAACGAACCGAATTCCGTAGGATAAATAACTCCTGCTGATTTACCATTCTTTTTTACTATTATGTATTTGTCAGCAATGAGCTTCTTTAAAATTTCGCCTCGTGTAGCACTTGTACCTATTGAAAAATTATCAACGCTATCTTTTATTGATAAATCAGTAAGATATTTCTGCGGATTTTCCATAGCACTGATTATTGTACCGTCAGTAAAACGTTTAGGACATGTAGTTGTTCTTTCTACAATCCCTTTGTCTGATACATTAAGATTTTCACCGACCCTTACATCTGCAATCTCTATATCCTGTATTTCACCGCCTGTAAACTCAGTAAAACCTTTATCAATAACTCTTTTTCCACTGCATCTTAACGTATGTCCGTTATTGTCAAGTAAAACAACGGTTTTTTCCTGTATAAGCGGCGGCTGAAATATACATAAAAAACGCTTTGCAATCATTGTATATATCAGTTTTTCATCTTCATTTAATCTTGAAAAGTCAGGCACAAGTGTTGTAGGGATAAGTGCAGAATGTCCGTGTTTTGTAAGTTCCTTATCATTTACATATCTTTTGTTGTTTTTTACATCTGCTATCTTTGATATTGCTACTAATACAGCGCCCTTAAATGAGTCTGATGGAACCGCGGCGGCAGATGATATAAGTGCTTTGAAATCCTCATTTGACGATAATACTTCACAGTCTGTACGAGGATATGAAACATAATGATGTTTTTCGTAAAGACTCTGTATTATATCAAGCGTTTCCTGTGCTGAATAACCATATCTTGCGGCCTCTATCTGAATTGTAGCAAGCTTATATAATTTGGGAGGGCTTGATTTTACAGTTTTGGTATTTACATCCTTAACCAAAGAAATCGGCGAAAGGCTGTTTATAATTTCTTCTGCTTCACTTTTTGTTTTATAATATGCCTGCCCGAAGTTTTCATCTTCTGTTTCCTGCATTTCTTTACTAAACTGTTCGCACAAATATCCTTTAAGCCCGTTTATATGTGTAACGCTTATTCCATACGAAGTTGACGGAACAAAATTTCGAATTTCATCTTCTCTGTCAACTATCATAGCCTGCACGCATGTCATAACTCTTCCTGCCGCAATTTTATTTTCCCTGTTTGTTTTTATTCTGTCAGCAACAGCACGAGAAGCATTCATGCCAAACAAAAAGTCTGCATGCTGTCTTGTAAGTGCTGCATTATAAAAATTCTTAAACATTTCTTCCGAGTCATTCCGAAGATTTTGAAGCGCATTCTCAAGTCCTGCCTGTGTTGTATCGTTACTCCACAGTCTTAATACAGGGAGCGTATTACCGATTTTATTCAATGTAAGGTTAACAAGCAGCTCTCCTTCCTGGTCGGGGTCACCTGCATGTATGACAGCGTCATATCTTCCGGATTTAATTGCGTTTTGAATTTCAAGAAACGCTTTTTTTGTATCTTTTTTTACCTTATATTTCCAACCGCCTTCTTTTGCGGGGTCGATTGGAAGCAAATTTATATCCCAGCTTTTAAAAACCGGATTAATTTCGACCGGGTCAATAAGTTCGACAAGATGTCCGAACTGTGTGGTAAAATCAATGTCATATTCTACTTTATCCTTACAACTGTTATATGCGTTTTGAATGTCACGCATCAACGATGGTTTTTCAGCAATAAGTAATGCTTTTTTCTTCATACTTGGCTTCTCCTTTTTATTTTTTTTTATAAAAAACGCCGCATCCTGAAACCTAACAAAAGTGGATGCGGCAAAATATGAAAAAAATGCTGTATAAGTTAACCGTTACTCTGCTTTTGCATAACAATCACTTATTAAGCCTGTGAGAGTATCGGAGAACTCCTTTGTAACAGGATGACAAAGCTCAAAATACTTAACTTTGCCTAAATCCAAGTTTTTCTTTTCTGCAGGAAAACCGATAAATTCTCCCCTGTGGGCGTCATTAAGTCTTATATCCTTAATAACGATACTGTTGTCAAACACAACATCAGCTACTGCCTTAATGTTTTTGTTTGCTGTTCTTATTTTTTTGACAGTTACACTAACAGACATTTCATTGTCCGAAGCTGTTGATATTTCACCTTCTACAGTTTCGTCTGTTTCGTATGCCTTTATTGCTGCTTCTGTAAGAGCAATTCTTACATCGTTGCGAATAGGGAAAAATCTATCCCTGTAAATTCTTGTGCGGCCATACTTATTTGGCTTCTCAAGATTAATTACCCTTGCCGGCATGCTAATGCGTATATCACCTGACTGTGTTTCAACAAGACAAATACTTTTTAAAATAAAAGCGTTGTTTAAAACAATTGTTGCATACCCCTTTACTCTGGATTCACTATTTTTGTTTTTAAATACTCTGACTGAATACTTCATGTGTAATTTTACGGATACTTTTTTTGTGAATTTAAAATTTAAATATCCGCTCTCCTTCCTTTTTATTTTTTTTGGGTGTTCCCATTTTCACAATGATAATATGACAGACAAATAAAAACTTTTTGCATATTTTGTTTGTCTGTGCTGTTTGAATAACACTGCGCTTAATATATATCAGAAAAGGCTTATGATATTTCGGCATAAAAAAAATACCGGCACAAGACCGGTATTTTTCTTATTAATTCAAACTTTCGTTTTATGCATTTTTTATTTCCATTCTATTGCACCTTCATACTTAGAGCTGAACATTCATTGTCTTGCCTTATATTCTAAATATGACTCTATAGAATTAAACGAATTCCTCACTACTGGGTTCCCTAATATAATAATCTTTTTACCAAATAACTTCTTTAATAATCTCATAATATATTTCTCCTATTCTGTTAAAACCAGCCTTCTATGGCTATATTTTACTCTTTAAAAATTCAAAATCTGATGATTGATTATAGAAAAAACCAAATCTGGCAAGTGTAAAAGCTACATAAACCTTACCGACACCTTCGCCTTGGTTAATTCCATTGAAGTTTGCTGCAATATCAAAATCACAAATTACAGTTGCACCAACAATTTTATTCTCTTTATTATAAAACCAACACTTATGAATTATTTCAACTTCTGTTGAGTCAAACACAATATTAATTGCATTTTCAAGTTCTTCTAAGTTCTTTTTTCCTTTGTAATATTCAAACTCCCATCCGTCATCACCTTTATATTCCCATCTTGGATGCTTAAAATATCTATATAAAATCTCTTTTCGACAATTAAATTCAGATGATATCATTTAATTCTCCTCCTCTCTGTGCCGATAAAAACAGCATTTTATCAAGTGTTTATTCCGTTTCTTTGATTAACTCTACTATCTTTCTCAAATTTTCAAGAGAAACCCTCTTCTCTCCAAGGCCTCTGAAATAGTTTGATACATAATCAAGTAATTTTTCTCTTTCCAATTCATCCTCAATTTCTTCTCTACTAACATGTAAAATATAATCAACACAAGTGTTGGTTTTCTCTACAAACTTTTCATTATACTCATATTCTCTTTTTTCAAAAGTTACAGCACATACATCTGACCAACCTTTGCATTTAGCTTTAATTAATTTTCTACCTACAGAAATAACTTCCCATTCTTCAATTAATTCATCGCCTTTTTTACCTCTACTTGCATTCCCCGTAAGCCTTACAAATGCATTTTGTCCTACTTTAAAATCTTTAATATCCATACTTATTTTTCCTCCAATTTTGCCAATAGAAACCAGATTCAATAATTAAATTTCCCTGCCACCAAAATTTTCTTTTGTGAGTTTTTCTCCACATATAGGACAAAATCTAAAACGATTATTTTCGTTTGCTTTACTACTACCGCCTGCAAATGCTACTGTAGGTTTATTCAAACACTCTCTGACTAAAATACTATCAAAGTTATATTTTCCATCACATAATTTACAGTTTTTATTCAAAACAACTCCTCCAATCTACCTTATAAATCATTCTCTAAGCCTTCATATTTAACCCAACAACCTATACATGCGGCAATATGATAAGGGTCGTCATCATATCGTAAAGTTTTACCCTGCCACACACCATTTTTATGATTGTCGCGGTTTATAAGCTTTACTCCCATACCGGTAAAGTTTAATAAGTTTGGCGTATGGTCGTCTATAAGTATTTTATGTTCGCCTTGTAAATAATCGTCTTTGTTTTCTCCATAAGGAACAAAAATAACGGGAATGTCACTCATTCCCTGTTCCTTAAGCCATTGAAGTTTATCAGCCCTTGCATTACCATTCATATATACGGACGTAGCAAATGCAATATCAAATCCGCTTTCCTTAAGAATTCGTACAGCACGCAGTACATTTTCAAACGGTTCCCTGCATAGGAAATAATGCTCTTCATGCGGATTTCCATTTAAATCCCAGTGATTTACCGTTCCGTCCATATCAATATAAATTTTCGCACTCTGCATATTCATATATTTTCTCCTTATTTCAAACCATTATAAGACAGTTTCTTTCTTTATTTAGTTGTATCTGTTTGAATGCCGCTTCACTTATAACAGCATCCTCACATTTTATACATTCATACAGCAGTTCGTCCGGCAGCTTTCCTGACCTTATTGCCGCAAGTCTGACGTTTGTATCTGTCGCAGGGTTATCCGTAAAAATATATTTTACAATATCCGGCGGTGTAAAAGGTGCATTTGCAAGCGCAGTCAAAATATCCGGATTGTCGCTTGTTGATAAATGCTCGTATACACATCTTGAAGCGTTCGGGTTTGCGAATAAAAAATTTGTTCTCTCCATTTCTATCCATCTCCTTTATAATTATAATATTTAATATAAATATCTCGGAAAATTAGAATTTATGGGAAGTGAACTGCATTTAGGCTAAAAAAAAGACACTGCATATTTCTATACAATGTCTTATTAACTGTTAATTATTTAATCTCAAAACAACAGGAGACCCGAAAAAATCAGGTCTCCAAACAATTCATTTCTTTTGTTTTATCCTATTTTATCCTGCATTTCGGTTCAAAAGTATCATAGAATTCCTGCAGCGCATCTTTACGCCTTGAATTCCCCAGTCCGTTTTTATCTATATACCGCTGTACTTCAAGCACCTGTTCATGCGTAAAATACCATACCTGTTCGGGTGTATTGTTTTCAAGATTATCAAAGGTTTTTTCTATAACAGCTTTGTAATGCGGTTTTGTATACCATACCGAATTAGGCAGAAGTCCGCCATAATCCCTGAATGTTGCAAGCGAATAATCACTTTTATAATTTTCGCTGTCTTTGTTACCGTAATCATAATATTTCCTTGTGATTACCCTTGCTTTATGTGTAGGAATTCCAATTGGGGGAATGTCGCTGTTCGGGTCAATTATTTCAGGCTTGCTCTGCAACGACCTTTCTCTTGGTATATATACCGTAACATATGAGTATGTTGTATTTCCGGCACTGTCAGTTACACTGACCCTTGTAGACATTTCCCTGCCCGGACATATAAAGGATTTTTTTACAACTATTATCTGTTCCATAATTGAGTCTAAGCCTTCAAATTCAATTTTTAAATCCTCATCTTCCCTGTCTGTTACCGAAATACGCTCGCTTAAAGCGTTTTCAAGTTTTTCTCTTGCTCCTTCATTAAACGCCGGTTCCGGTGTAAGAGTAAGAAATTCATCAAGATATCCTAAAGGTATAAATATTGAACTCGGAGTGTTTATTTCAGGGTATTCATCCCATATCGCATACATTGTGACATCAGTTTCATCTTTTGAAAGATTTTTTTCGTTATATAAATCATCTGCTTTTGCTCTTATTGCATTTGCAGACGATATTCTTTTATCAATGCTTGCGTTTATCTTACTGTAATCTGATGTTAACGAAGTTTTTAAAAATGCCTGTCTTTCGTATACAAAATTAAAGTATCTGTTTGTATAACCCGGTGAATGTATAAGCCCTGCATCTTTATCTGTTACAACAGAAGCTTCCGGGTCTGTACTCCAACCCTGGAATGAATAATAAGTACTTTTTCCGTTATTAACAGTGTATGCATAACTCGTTCCGCCTTTCATAAAAATGTAATTTCGCAACTCTTTATCCCATCTTCCTTCTTCTTCTGTATAGAAAATATCATCTTTTTCAAGTATTTTACCAAACATATTATTTTCTAAGGTTACATTATCAGACATTACATTTTTAGAGCCTGCTTCAAAAGTCTTGTTGAGTGTTCCTACACCGTTGTTATTATAAGCTACATTATTTGAATTGTAGGTAAATTCCCCTGTAAGTTCTTCCCATACAGCGTAAAGGGTTGTATTACCCTGCACCATATATATTGTATCTGCAGTGTATGTAGTACCGTTTTCATCTACCCATTTTATAAATTCAGCGCCTGTAAGTGTCGGTGATGGTAAAGTACCTACCTTATTTTCGTATTTTACAGGTATTGTGTCTGTACCGTTTTTTGTAAGCTTTGCCGCATTTTCTGCTTCTGTATCATAACTTAAATTGCCGAAAGGGTTCGTCGCATCGTGTGCGTAGTTAAAATTAATCGAATAATCGGTAGGCTTTAAGTATACACGTATTTCATATCCGTTATACGTTACCGGAAGCGTATGCGTAAATTCATCATTATATGTTGCTATTACTTTGTCACCATCCATTACATCTATATGGTCTATGCGGTACCCCTGCGAAGCAAATGGTTTAAAGGAAACGGTTGCTCCAACCCTTAATTTCTGATTCCATTCGGCTGTAAAAGAAGCGTCCTGCGCACCGCCATTCTGCTTTATATTAAACTTAAGGAAATGTCCACTGCTATTATCCTGCTTCTCAAAATCCTTTTCCTCATTTGCGCGGTAATATACACTTACGTTTAAGCCCCTTTTTTGTCTGTACACACGCACAGTTTCTTCATAGTCTTTGTCCGGCATTGTTCCTTTTACGCACACCTGTTCATATTCTGCATTATCCGCTCCTGTACTGTCTGTTCCATAACGGTCATAATGATACGATGCACTGCCTCTTACAGGTTCGTTAATCCATTCCTGCGTACTGCTCCATGAACCGTCTGCATTCTGATGCGCAATATTTAATTTAAGGTTATGCTCTTTGTGTCTTACAAACACATTTACAACCTTTGCAGCTTCTCCATTTTCTGCTTCCGCATCCATGACTCCCGTATGAAAGTCAGATGATGACGGATAAAAGCCTTCAAGCTCATCTTCTCCAGCCACTACATCAGACCAACCGGCAATTTCCCATCCCGATGCCGGTTTTGCGTATATTTTATACTGCGTATTCCATACCGGGTACAGCCATAAATCATTCTGCCAAACGCTATTGTCTACGCTATTGTCTACATTATTACTTACACCGCTTACCTCTACATAGCTGAAATCATCTTCCTCATGCACCCATGACCCTGTTTTTTCATCGTAATAATAACAGTTTACATCAAGCGGATAAGAATTTATCGACCACTGCGCTTCAAATGTAGCGTTTTCAAACAATGACGACCAGTACTTACCGTCCTGCAGCATTGCTGTAAGCTGCTTTGTTGAATACACCAAACCTTCCTGTTTTCCGCTTCCGCCTGTAATTTTCCAACCGCTGAATGTATAACCTGCTCTTGTCGGCTCAATAATTGTATCGTCCGGCAGGCTCTCCATTCCAAGGCGCTGTCGTGTGTATTCATCTGCACCCTCTGCTGTTCCTCCGTTACAGTCAAATGTGTAGGCGAAAGGGTCAGTAACAAGGTAAAAAACTGGGTATCTATCTGCAAGCGCTGGTATCCTTATAGGAAAATCCTGTCCTCCACCCACGCTTGTGTCACCATTATTCCATCTGAATATCGGCATAATATAGCTTACCATTTCTTCCCTGTCCTCTTGCGATACACCATATGCATGTCCGTCTGTACCGTAATCCGTACCGTTGTGCGACTGTCCGATTGTCCATGTCTGGTCACATCCTTTCCACGCTCCGTCAAATATAGCGTTTCCATTAATATCGTATTCGACGATACTCCAGTAAAAGTTTAATCCGGCATTAATCGTTTCGCCGCCTGCACCTGCGCTGTCCTGCTTTGCCGCAATAATATTGACACGCTGTCCGTTATTAACCCTTACCTTTTTTCCATACGTCACTCTTGAATTTATAGACATCTGTATGTCATCAAAGTAATGGCTTGCGTCCTGATAAAGCGGTTCACCGTCAATAGTGTAATTATCTCCATGCTCTGTAATATCTTTCAAAGAATGAACGCCTGCACCTTCTCCATTTCTAAATTCAAGATACTCAAGTGCATCCCATTTCCACGGACGTGCGGCTGCTTTTGCTTCGTATGCAGGCATGTCACACAGAAGCGCAAATGCAGTCATAATCACTGCCATGCTTCCGGATATTATTTTTTTTGCTGTTTTTTTCATGCTCCCTCCTAAAAATAATATTTGTAAGGAAAACAAAAAAATAACCTCCTTTCTTTGGAAATAATATGTGTTTTCCTACACTATAATTATGACAGGGAGAAAGATTGTTTTTGGGGAAACGAGAGGATTTTGATTTACAAACGCTGTAAAAGCAATAAAAAAAGCTGCTGCATCCTCAGACGCAACAGCCATATTTTTATTTGCTCCATGGTAAAAAGTTCTGTAAATAATCAGCCACATCTTGGACATTCAGTGCCCAAGCTATAAATATAAAAATTACAAATATTATGCAAACTGTATTGAACCACCTAATGCTAAAAAGTTTAATATTTTTGTCATTTATTTCTGCAATAAACTTTATTAACAGCCAAATTACGTTAACCAAAACAAATGCAAGCAACACTATAACTATCAATAATCTATAAATACTCACACTTGCAATGTTCTGAAGCACAGACGAAGAAAATGTAATTCCCCCAACAAAAGCAAGCACTATTGATGCAAAAATACCCAAAATAGATATATATTCTTTTTCAACGCTTTTTATTTCATTCTTCAAATTTATTTTAGTTTCTTCAATCCCTGAACCTAAAATCATTTTTACATTCTCAATTTGATTTAATGCAAGTTGAAAATGGTCATATATCTTAACTACCATTTGGCAACACTCATCAGATATTTCCTGTGGCTTAGCATTTAACGCATATATCATGAGTTTTTCAACATTTGTTGCGAAAACCCCTCTGTCCTTCATATCCATTGCAAAAACATAGCTGCTAATTTCAGAATACAGAATCCTATCCATTTTATCTTTACTATCGAGGTAATTTTGTATATTTTCTATTGTCTTTAATGGAACGTAATCTTTTGTTTCCTTCGATAAAGCCTTACATATTCCATTAATTTTACGCTTAGCATTAATATATTTTTTTGAACTCTTTAACGATACCGTGGATTCATCGTCGGTCCTTAATAAAATGTTTAGTTTGCTACTCATTACTCATTAAAGTACTCTCGTATTGATTCAATAGTAATTTCATTATTCATATGCGGAACATACGCATCTACCCACGGTGCCTGCTTATGCGTTAAAGTAACTAAATCTGTAGCTGAAAAATCAGCAAACTTATTCACAACTGCATTTATCATTTCTTTATGCTCTTTACAAATAACATCACTATTGAAAAATTTTCTTTCAGTATTCCAAATATCATCATCGTCAAAAGCTATAAATGATAACATAGCCGGAATATTTGCACTGCCATATTGTTTATATTCGCGATAAGCCTCAGGAACAACCGGTCCGAAATCCCAAGCTTCAATTTTCTCCTTAAAACAAGGTACTCCATCCGGAGTGTTTGTCAAAAAATAAGCTTGAATAAAATACAATATCTTTTGGAGTTTAAGATTAGATATATCATAGTCTTTTTCATTACTAAAATTAATAACATATCTGCTAACATCTAAAACATTATATGGCGCTAACATAAACACTCCTCCCTTCTAACATATCCTAATATAATTTTATACCGGACATACCTTCTTTACCATCTATTCAACTCTTAAATGATAAATTGACTGTATAACAAATTTTGAAGGAATATTATCCAGTTCAAATCTATTATTTATTTAATCACATTTAAAATTATATCACTTTTCATTTTGCACTTCAATATATTTTATGCAGGATTGCTTTTTTGCTTGCAATAGCATCAAACGGATATTTTTAAAAGCAACAAATAAATAAAAAAAGCATACCTGACACAATCTTACACCGGGCATGCCTTATATTATTATTTACGTTTATTCCTTAAAATTAATAAATGGCAAGTTGTACGCCGGGAAATTCGATGAATTTGTAATATTAGCAACTATTGGCCTCATATACCCTAACAACAATGCCGGAGCGTTAAATTTCAACATAGCATCAACGGTTTCATCATCCAAATCTGACCATTTAAAGTCAGAGGCCATTTTTATTTTTAATTTAAAAGGCGCTTCTTCATTATCAATATTTGTCTTTAACTCTAATTCTACATTAGCTCTGTTATCATTTTCACTTCTTTTTATCTGCACATTAAAAGAATTCTTCATTTCTAAATCTTTATCGTCTGGATTAAAATCTGGATTAACCACAAAATAAATTTCTTTTAAGTATGGGTTTATAAACTGAAATTTACTTGATTTCATATCATTTTTTACCTTCTTTCAACTTATTATGCTGCTCCCAAAAGATTGTCTGCAGCCGGACCTTTTACATCCAAACTATCTATTAATTCTACATACTTCTTTTGCGTAGAAATAGAACATGCGGGGTTAATAATTGCTACTTCTTCTAATGCTTGGTCAGCTATATCGGGCTGTTTAATTAACTCTTTAGTTATAAAATTTTTGTATAATATTGCCCGCTTATTCAAAGTATTTATTGAAGTATAAACAGAAGTATTGTACGTCTTAGCGTTTTCATTAATAATCGGGCTGGTGTCCATTATTGCCTTTAGTTCGTCTAATAACATTTCTGTTTCTTTATTCCATAAATAATTTTGAGCTTTTTCCTTATCGCATCTGATAAAAGTACCCTTTTTAGGCAAATCTAATCTGTCAATTTTATCAGTTTCTGTTTCAAAACTATTCTCATTTCCCTGTAAATCCATATTAATGACAATTGTTTTTTTTGAAGCTAAAAATACAGAAGCAATATCCATTTCTTCTTTTATAAGGGATTTTAATATATTTGTATTGCATTTAGAAACAATCCATTTTTGCCCATAACGAATATCTGAACATAAGCAAATATATAGCTTTTTCATTTCATCACTACACAAAAATAGTATAGGTTCACTTTCAAATTCATAAAAAATATACTCTAAATACAATGTTCCAATTTCTGCGACATTATTAAAATATATATTATTTATATTATTTATATTATTTACATTATTTATATTGCTCATTATTATCCACCTCTTTAAAATACAACTGTGGGTCAGAATCTTCATATACCCACCAATCAACATGTGTACTTTTTGTTGCTTCTCTTTCCGACGTTAACTGACACGGGCCACATGTGTTTTCAGTTTCACCTTTTGCTATAAATGCCCTCGGATGATGTCTCATAAATATATCTAAAGCGTACTCCGCTTCTGAATAATCTATATTACATGAAGTAGAATATATTCCCGGAGAATTTAAATCTATTCTTTTTTTAGGAGGAATTAATCCTTTTTGTATTTCTTCATATGTACTGATAAAACCTTCTCTATTGATTGTTCCATATTTGATAACTCTATATACAGATTTATTTTCTTTCTTTGCACCTTTAGGCAGAATATCTTTTTCAAAATTTTCCGGGAAACACTTAGGGTATCTTTTCATTTGCTTCATCTCAATCTAATTATTGTTTGTATCAATTATATCTTTACTTTAATTTTCCATTTTCATACTTTTATTATAACAGTTTTACGCTGATTAGCAACATGTTTTCTTGTTTTTATGAGCACCTTACTAATCGCACTACTTTTATTTATATATTAATTATTATTTGTCATATAAATTAAAATGCGACAGTTCTAATTAAAGAACTGCCGCTATATAAAAGGAAAAGATATGAGCGAATATTTATAATCTTACCTCTTTAATCTGCTCCGATACGGTCGGCATCTGTACTGTCGGCTTTTTCTTGTTTAAACTGAAAGCACAGACAGCAGCTACCGCTACAACTAAAACAACTGCCGATGCCAGTACAGGCGCCTTAAATCTCTTCATCTTCTCAATCAATTCATTCATCTTCATCTTCATATCTCAATCCATCTATTTATTTTTGGTAGGCGCAGTGTATATTTTATTTAAAGGAGAATGAATTGAGATAAATGAAGATAGGTATTTAGAAATTATTTAGATATATATAAATTTAGATTATTGTGTTGATTTTAGATATATCCCGGATACATATGGATGTCTCCTGAATAATTAACTAAATTAATAGGGTCGAAAAACATAATATCATTATTAGCTGGACCTGTTTTAGATTGCCAACACATTATAAATATATTCGGGTCTCCACTATCAGGAAAACTATGCGGTCCATCTTCGTATGCATCATACATTACATCTTCTACCGGTGTACCGTCTGCATATGCAAGATATGTAACTGAGTCGGTATAAAATAAACTTCCGTCTAAGTTGTGATAATAGATGTACTTCGTTACCGTATGTGTAGCCGGTTCTGTTGGCTGTGTAGGCGCCTGTGTAGGTTTCTGCGTAGGAGCCTGTGTTGGTTTCTGTGTTGGCGGAACCGTAGGTCTGTCTGTAGGCGCACTTGTAGGTCTATCTGTAGGCGCATCCGTTTCTTCCTCTGCCGGCTGTGTCGGTCTTTCTTCCGGTGCACTTGTACCTTTATCCGCTTCTGTCCTATCCTCTGACGGTTTGTTTGGTCTGTTGTTTGCAATTTCATTCTCTATCTTTGAAACTTCATCCCTTGCGTCAGATATCTGTTTTTCCTCTTCCTTCGCTGCTTCGACATCCTTTTTTACTTCTTCTGAAACCGTTATGTCTGAACTGCTGTCTCCTTCTGTTTCTTCTGCACTCTCTATTGTTGCACCGTCTGCAACAACAATTTCCGTTCCGTCCGGCTTTACAAGCGTTCCTGCTTCCTTAACAGTAATATCGCTGACTGTTAACTTACCGTTAGCATCTGTACCTGCTTTGCCTTGGAATACAACTTTGTTTCCGCTTGCATCTGTAACTTCAATGGTCGCAATACCATTCTCGGATGCTACTGCCTTACCTTCAAGTCTTACCGTATTACCCTCTGCGTCTGTATAATCAAACGCTACAATGCCTGTTTTGGTAAGTTCTTTGTTTGCAAGGCTTTGCAGTTCTTTTGATATGGTTACAGTTGAATTTTTAAATTTCTTTTTATATCCAAGAACACAAATTGTAATTAATATCATTAACAATATAATTGCCGATATGATTACTGGTATTCTAAATCTCTTCATCTTTATTTTTCAATCCTTTATTTTATTAAGCACAGTATATATTTTATTTAAAGAAGAATGAAAGTATTTATTGTCTTAGTTTTGAAGATAACCCGGATACATATGTATGTCTCCCGGATAATTGATTAGATTGATGGTGTCAAGAAGAAGCATATCGTAATATTTTTCGTAGAGTTCGGCATCGCTTACATTTATTGGACCGTCAGTGTTAATCATCCAATATGTCATAAACTTACCTGGGATATCGTCTGGGAAATAGCAATGACCATATATGTCGTACACCACATCCTCTGCATTTACCGGTGTACCGTCTGCATATGCAAGGTATGTAACTGAATTTGTATAATATACACTCCCGTCATAATCGTGATAATAGATGTACTTAGTTACCGCATGTGTAGCCGGTTCTGTTGGCTGTGTAGGCGCCTGTGTAGGTTTCTGCGTAGGA